>Ga0209083_1000199_pt1 | contig 94143 bp, 69 predicted proteins | sample AM7aDNAmetaG_FD_184132 | JGI IMG/M metagenome (GOLD analysis project Ga0209083, IMG submission 184132) | Freshwater microbial communities from Finland to study Microbial Dark Matter (Phase II) - AM7a DNA metaG (SPAdes) (version 3) | ecosystem: Environmental > Aquatic > Freshwater > Lake ...
CCGATCCCGTTCCTTCCGACTCATCGTTAATGTCTCCATCTTGTGACCGGAGTTGCTACCGCAACCCCGTCCCAAAGGGGACATTTCTATTGAGTTACAAGGGGGACATTCTCATGGAGTTCCGACACCGCCGCCTTGCGGCTTGACAGCGGCTGACACGGAGTGCAGTCTCCGCGCGGTTTCGGCCGGCACGCATGCGGTTTCGACTGTGGGAAAAGGAGTTGTTGTTATGGATGTAAATGTGTTTGCCTCGATGGATGCAGGGGTCCTTCAACAAGTGGAGTTGTTTTTACAACCGGTCTCATTTCCCAAAGGCTCCCGCATCATGCGCGAGGGCGATCCGGGCGATGGCGCTTATGTGATCGACACCGGTGAGATCCGGGTGGAAGCGCGCACACAATCCGGCGCACTGGAGCACGAGCTTTGTTATCTGGGACCGGGCGAGTTGTTGGGCGAGTTCAGCCTGCTGGACGGCCAGCCGCGTTCGGCCAGCGCGTTCGCCCACACAGACGTGCAGGCGCGGTGGTTCTCTCGCGACGATTTTGAAAGACTCGCCAGGGAAAACCCGGCTGTGAGTAACGCGCTGCTGCTGGCGTTCAGTCGCGGTCTCACGCACAAGATTCGCCGCGAGAACGCGCTGATGACGGATTATCTGATCGCCGACGAGCCGGACTTGGAGGCGAACCGGATGGTAACACAGGCGGTGGCGGCGCAGAAGTCGTTCGTGTCATGGCCGGAGGAACGGGTGGATGCGCTGCTAAAGGACGTCGCCGACACTGTTGCGGCGCATGCGGCGGAGCTGGCCGAGGCCAATGTGGCCGACACCGGCATTGGCGTGACGGCGGACAAAGTGGTGAAGATTCAATTTTCCTGCGGCGACGTGCTGCGCAGTTTGCTGAACCAGAAGGCCGCAGGCATCCTGAGGGAAATCGGCCCGACACGCGTCGTTGAGATCGCCAGCTCGGTGGGCGTGATCTTCGGCGTCATCCCGGTCACGAATCCGGTCTCGACCATCGTGTTCAAGACACTCATCGCGCTCAAGAGCCGCAACGCGCTGATCTACAGTTGCCACCGCGACGCCATTCATGTCGGCAACATGACCGGTGCGTTGATCCAGTCGGCACTGGCCTGTCACGCCGCGCCGGCGGATCTGGTGCAATGGGTGACAAACCGCACCGACCGGCGCAAAACCGCCGCGTTCATGAAGCACCCGCAGGTCGGTCTGATTCTGGCCACCGGCGGACCAAGCATCGTCGAGGCCGCTTACAAGTCTGGCAAACCCGCCATCGGTGTCGGCGCAGGCAATGCGCCGGTGTGGGTGTGCGCGGACGCCGACCTCGCTGCCGCCGCGAGCGCCGTGCTGCGGAGCAAGACCTTCGACAACGGCATCATCTGCGGCTCCGAGAATAACCTGGTCGTGGACGAAAGCGTGCGCGCCGCGTTCGTGCAGGAGTTGGAAGCACAAGGTGCCACGCTGCTGACGCCCGACGAGATTCACCGCTTCACGCCGCAGGCGTTTGATCTGGCGCACCCAGCGGTGAACCGTGCTTTCATCGGCAAGTCGGCCGCCTATATCGCCCAGAAGACGGGCCTGCGCCGCGCGACGCCGCCGCGCCTCATTGTGGTGCCCGCGGAGACGGCTGACATTCGTGGCCCTTACGGTTCCGAGAAGCTTGCGCCCATCCTGTCGTTGTTCACCGTCAAGGGCGAGGAACAGGCCATCGCGCTTTGCCGGCGTATTTTGGAACATCAGGGGATCGGGCACACGGCGATCATTCACACTCGCAGCGAAATTCTGGCGCGACGGTTTGGTGACGAGATTCCCACCAGCCGCATCCTCCTGAACGCGCCGGGTGCGCAAGGCTGCATCGGCCTGGGGACGGGATTGACGCCGTCACTTACGCTGGGTTGCGGCACTTTCGGCGGGAACTCGACGACCGACAACGTCACCTTCACGCACCTGCTGAACGTCAAACGCCTTGCCCTTGGCCCTTGCATATAATGCCGAACCGGCGACAGAAGCTGTGTTGCCGCATCGCTTCAACCAAAGCCAATTCCTGAATCGCCATGAAAACGCCGCTTTCATGGGGCGGGGAGGATGCTGATTCCGCTTGAGACTTGGCCCGGCCCGCGATATTTGACAACCACCAAATTCTCTCACCATGAAAAACTTGCTTGCCGTTTTGACCTTCGTGTTCGCCATCGCCTCCTCGCTCGGCGCTGATACCGACAAACAGGCCATCGGCGACAAGCCACTGATTGGCAGCTTCCGCAAGTTCCTCTTTGACGGCAAGACCTTCGCCGGCTGGGAAGGCGACACGAAAAAAACCTGGCGGATCGAGGACGGCGCATTCGTCGGCGGCTCGCTGAAGGAGAAAGTGCCGCGCAACGAGTTTCTCGCCACGACGCGCAGCTACACCAACTTCGTGCTGCGGCTGAAGTTCAAGCTGGCCGGCACATCGGGCTTCATCAACGGCGGTGTGCAGTTCCGCAGCCGCCGCGCCACCAAGCCGGCCAACGAAATGATCGGTTACCAGGCCGACATCGGCGATCCGACTTACTGGGGCAATCTTTACGACGAGTCGCGCCGGCGAAAGATCCTGGTGCAGGCCGACATGACCGAGGTGAACAAGGTGCTCAAACGCGGCGATTGGAACGACTATGTCATCCGTTGCGAAGGCCGTCGCATCCGGCTCTTGATCAACGGCGTGCAAACGGTGGATTACACCGAGCCGGACGAGAGCCTCGAACAGTGCGGATTGATCGGCGTGCAAATCCACGGCGGCGCGGTGGCAGAGGCGAGCTACAAGGACATCACGGTCGAAGAACTGCCGTAAGGATGAAACCCAAGACACAACTCCTGTTTCTCGCGCTGGTTTTTGCCGGTGTTGCCGTTGCCGTCGAGGCGCCGCCTTCTCTCCGCAAACACGGCGCGGCCACACAACTCGTTGTGGACGGCAAGCCGTTCCTCATGCTCGCGGGCGAACTGCACAACTCCACCGCTTCGAGCCTCGACTACCTGAAGCCGGTCTGGGGAAAACTCGCAACGCTCAACCTCAATACCGTGCTCGCCACGGTTTCGTGGGAGTTGCTGGAGCCGGAGGAAGGCCGTTTCGATTTCACGCTCGTGGACGGGCTTCTCAGCGAGGCGCGACATCATCATCACAAGCTGGTGCTGCTCTGGTTTGGCAGTTGGAAGAACGGCGTGTCGAGCTACGCGCCGGCGTGGGTGAAGAAGGACACGCAGCGGTTCCCGCGCGCCGAGGGTCGCAGCAATCACAACAAGAAGGATGTGCTCTCGCCGTTCAGCGAAACCTCGTGCGCCGCCGACGCGCGGGCGTTTGCGGCCTTGATGCGCCACCTGCGGCAGGCCGATGGCACCCAGCACACCGTTATCATGGTGCAGGTGGAGAACGAAGTCGGCCTGAAACCGGAGACGCGCGACCTCTGCGCGGCAAGCGACGCGGCGTTTCGCGAGGCGGTGCCGGGCGAACTGATCGCCTGCCTCAAACAGCACCGCGCGGAGTTGCATCTGTGGCTGAAGGAAAAATGGACCGCCGCCGGCAGCAAGGAGAGCGGCACGTGGCCCGAGGTCTTCGGCGGCGGCGCGGGGGCCGATGAGGTTTTCATGGCGTGGCACTATGCGCGTTACATCGGCCGCGTGGCGGCGGCGGGCAAGGCGGCATATCCGTTGCCGATGTATGTCAACGCGTGGCTTGAAGGCGACGGTGCGCCGGGCACGTATCCGGTCGGCGGGCCGGTGGCGAAAGTGATGGACATCTGGCGCGCCGCCGCGCCGGCGCTCGACGTGTTCGCGCCGGACATCTACCTCGCCGATTTCAAAGGCGTTTGCGCCGCCTATGCACGCGCCGGTAACCCGCTGTTCATCCCGGAGGTCCATCGCGACGAACTGCTGGCGGGCCGCGCGTTCTGGGCGTTCGGCGAGCACGGCGCGCTGGGCTTCTCACCGTTCGGCATCGAGAGCCTCGATGCGACGAACCTGCTTGTGGAAACCTACGGCGTGCTGGCGCAATTGACGCCGCTCATCGTCGAGGCGCAAGGCATCGGCAGGATGGCCGGTGTTTTTCAGCAGCCCGGCGAAACCGACGAAGGCCGCGAGGTGGACATCGGCGACTGGCGCGCGCACGTCCGTTACGAAAAACGACAACGCGATCGCACGGCGATGGGGTTGATCATTCAGATCGCGCCGGACGAGTTCGTCGTCGCCGGCAACTGGTTCTCCGTCAACTTCTCGCCGCGCACGCCCGGTCCGCGCTACAACAGCATCTTACAGATCGAGGAAGGCCGTTTCGCCGATGGCCGCTGGCAACCCGGCCGCCGGCTCAACGGCGACGAAACCGGCGCGAACTGGCAGGCGAAGCTGCCACCGTTCAACGGCAACACGTTTTCACGGCCCGACAAGCTCCGCATCCTGCGCGTGAAACTTTACCGTTACGATTGAGAGGAAAAGATGCCGATGAATCCGACCATGCGGAAATGCAGGACCACCGCCCGGTGCGCAACAAGGCTTGCCGCCGCGTGCGTCGCGTGGGCCGGTCTCACCGTCGATGCCACCGCTGCCGCCCGTAGACCCAACGTCGTCGTCATCCTTGCCGACGATCTGGGTTACGCGGATGTCGGCTTCAACGGCTGCAAGGACATCCCGACGCCGCACATTGATTCACTGGCGACGCACGGCGTGCGCTGCACCAGCGGCTACGTGTCGCATCCGTTTTGCAGCCCGACACGCGCGGGACTGATGACCGGCCGTTACCAGCAGCGGTTCGGTCACGAGAACAACCCGGCGTGGCTGCCGGAGGACACGAAGGTGGGCCTGCCGGTGAACCAGACGACGGTCGCCGACGTGATGAAGTCGGCCGGCTACATCACCGGCGCCATTGGCAAGTGGCACCTCGGCGCGGCGCCATGTTTTCATCCGAACGAGCGTGGTTTTATGGAGTATTTCGGTTTCCTCGGCGGCGGCCACATGTATCTGCCCGGCACCAAGGGCGGCGTCGAATACACCGTGTCGCTGCTGCGCAACAAGGAGCCGTTGGAGTTGAAAGAGTATATGACCGACGTGCTCACGCAGGAGGCGGTCGCGTTTATCGGGCGGCACAAGGCCGAGCCATTCTACCTCTACCTTGCTTACAACGCGGTGCACACGCCGCTGCAAGCGCCGGAAAAATACCTCAGCCGGTTCGCCGGCATCGCCGACGAAAAGCGCCGCACCTACGCCGCCATGACCAGCGCGATGGACGACGGCGTCGGCCGGGTGTTGGCGGCATTGCGCGACCACGGCTTGGAGCACGACACGCTCATCTTTTTCTTCAGCGACAACGGCGGGCCGATCACCGTCGTGCCGTGCAGCAACGCGCCGTTGCGCGGCGGCAAGGGTCAGGTGTTCGAGGGCGGCATTCGCGAACCGTTCGTCGTGCAATGGCGCGGACGGCTGCCGGAGAAGGCGGTCTATGACGAGCCGGTGATCTCGCTCGACGTGTTTCCGACCGCGGCGGCGCTGGCCGGAGCGAAGCTGCCCGACGGCCTGAAACTCGACGGCGTGAACATTGTGCCGCACCTGGCGGGCGAGGTCAAAACGCCACCGCACGAGCGTCTTTTCTGGCGCATGGGCGGAGGCGTATCGTGGGCGGTGCGCGAAGGGCGCTACAAGTTATTGAAATTGAACAAAGCCGCATCGCCGCAACTTTTTGATTTGAATAACGACATCGGCGAGACCAAAGATTTGATCGGCGAGAAGCCCGACGTGGCGGCGCGCTTGCAGAGAGCCTTCGACGCGTGGAACGCGGAGTTGATTCCACCGCTCTTCGAAAGCCCGAAGCCCGCGCCGAAGAAGAAGCCGAAACAGCCCGTCGGGGAAGAGTGAGTATGCCGGCATCCAGACGAAAGGAACGAACCGCATGAAACTGGCGAGAATGATGGCAATGGCATTGTTTTTTGGAACGCTCAACCTCGGCGGCGGCACGGCGCTAGCGGCCGACCCGGCGGCGGCGAAAAAAGACGACGCGCGGATGCGCTGGTGGCGCGAAGCACGCTTCGGCATGTTCATTCACTGGGGACTCTACGCCGTGCCGGCGGGCGAGTGGCAGGGCAAGGAGGTCAAAAGCATCGGCGAGTGGATCATGAACAACGCCGCGATTCCCGTCAGCGACTACGAGAAGCTGGCGCAGGATTTCAACCCGGCGCGATTCGACGCCGCCGAGTGGGTGCGCATCGCCAAGGACGCGGGGATGAAATACATCGTCATCACCACCAAACACCACGACGGCTTCTGCATGTTCGATACCAAGGCGACCGACTACAATATCGTCAAGGCCACGCCTTATGGGAAGGACGTGCTGCGGGCGCTGAGCCGCGAGTGCAAACGGCAGGGCGTGAAGTTCTGCACGTATTACTCCATCATGGACTGGCATCATCCGTCGCAGTTCCCCGGCAAGTCCAAGACCGGCGGCCTCGCGTATAATCCCAGCCAGATGCACCCGGAGCGCAAGGCCGAATACATCGCCTACATGAAACAGCAGCTCCGCGAGCTGATCTCGAACTACGACACCGCCGTGCTCTGGTTCGACGGCGAATGGTGCGACTGGTGGACCGAGGCGGACGGCAAGGACCTCTACGCCTTTCTGCGCAAACTCAAGCCGTCGCTCATTGTCAACAACCGCGTGGGCAAAGGCCGCAAAGGCATGGAGGGCATGAGCACGAGCGCCGAATATTGCGGCGACTTCGGCACGCCGGAGCAGCAAATTCCGCCCAGCGGATTTCCCGGCGTGGATTGGGAGAGCTGCATGACAATGAACGACACGTGGGGCTTCAAACGCAACGACGACCACTGGAAGTCCAGGCAGCAGTTGATCCGCAACCTCGCCGACGCGGCGTCCAAGGGCGGTAACTTCCTGCTCAACGTCGGCCCCACCTCCGGCGGCTTGATCCCGCCGCCGAGCGTCGAGCGGCTCGAAGCGGTCGGCCGCTGGATAAAGGTGAACAGCGAGGCGATCTACGACACGAAGGCCAGCCCGTTCGAGAAGCAACTGCCGTGGGGCCGCGTGACGCGGAAATCCGACCGGCTCTATCTGCACGTGTTCGACTGGCCCGCGGAGCACAAACTCTTTTTGCCGCCGATCCAGGGCAAGGTGACCGGCGCATATTTGCTCGCCGACCCGAACAAGAGGGCGCTGGAGGTGTTGCAAACGAAGACCGAGGTCAAGATCGTCGTGCCGTCGGTCGCGCCGGACGCCAACGACTCCGTCGTGGTGGTGAAAATCCAGGGCGGCAAAAAGTAACGCCGACCCGCCACGGATAACGCGGGATTATTGCCGCGCCTGCTTCGCTTCGACGTAGCAGCCCTTGTCGGTCCACTTGTCCTGCGGAAATTCCTGGTTGCGGTTGACGATAGCGTGGCCCTCGCCATTTACGGTGATGCCGAGGCGAATGAGGCCGCTCGACGCCGGGCCGACCATCACCACGCCCTCGGCGTCGAAGACTGACCCGTGAGCGCCGCACTTGATACGCGTGGTATCCTGCGAGTCGCGTTGGAGAGTGCTGCCCATGTGGGGGCAGGTGGTGCTGGCGGCAAAAAGCCGGCCTTGATAGCGGATGACGAAGAAATCGTCTTTGATGAACTCCTCGGAAATGGCGTCCTGGGCAAACTTATTGGCCGGGCCGATGTCAACGGGTGGCAGCTTGCCGGCAGCCGCGCCGCTTGCTGCGCCCAGCGCGCCGAGGACGCATCCCGATCCGACCGCCAGAAACCGCCGGCGATTCATCGCCGGCCGGCGCTCATGGTTTCCCTGGCAATGCCCGTCTTCTTTGCAGCACGCGCAACGATTGGCGGAGGAATCATTTCCATCGGTTCTCATGTCTGCCCAAATAGTGCTTGTCGGCTGGCGTGTCAAATCAAACCTGCCGGTGAAAAAAAACGAGGGTGTTGGGTTGAGGGTTGAGTGTAAAACGTCTTCAACCCTTAACCCAACACCCTCAACGTTCTTGCAGACGGATGGAACGTTCAAGCGGCCTTGAGTTCCCGCTCGGCTCGCGCGGCGCATTTCACCCTGCCATGAAACTCCAAAGCGACCACCGGTTCATCGCCGACAACCCACGCGTCGTGTCCCGGCGGTATGTTCGCCACGTCGCCCGGCTTGATGTCGAACTCCGTGCCGTCGTCCATGTGCACCCGCAACACGCCGGCGATCTGATACTGCACGTGCGCCGTCTCGCAAGTCGGGGTTTTGACGATCGGCCCCACGCAAACGGACCAGCGCCAGCCGGGCTGCAAAACAGCGCGCCCCATGATCATGTCGCCGACGGTGATGAATTCCACCCGCCCGTTGGGAAACTCCCGGATTTCCTCCGGTTTTCCGAAATGTTTGACTTCTGTCTCGTTCATACTCAACTCCCCCGCTTCAACGCGGCGTTGAGTCTCGCCGCGCGAGCTTTTTCTCGGCGATGGATTACCCTAAGCCCCGCTTTGCGCTTTGTCTAATCAACCGCGCGGGACACCGGCTCCGACCCAACCCGTGTGGTGACTCTCGCCCGCCCACCGTCTCGTTCCAGGCCAGGGGAATCCCAATGCTTGTTTCTTAGAGTGAATACTGCGGGATTTTCAGGTTTTCGCCGCCCTTCGTGGCGGAGAGATGGGCGTAATAACCGGGCACGGTCATGTTCAACGCGTCAAGGACATCCACCGCCGGTTTCCGGCCCCGAAGAATGGAGTCAATGAAATCGTCCGCCAGATAGCCATGAGAGCCGCCGTGTCCGCCCGCGGAGACACCCGGTGGCAGGGCGTGTTTCTTCGTTTTCACTCCGTCGCCCAACGCTTTCTTGAGCCGTTTTTGTCCTTCGGCATCGCCGACAAAACCGACCGCCAATCCGTTGTGCCAACTGTAGCCGGCATACTCGCCGCGCAACCGGCCGGCTTCCAGATATTCTCCCTGCGAGCCGCAGATGATGATGCGGGAAATCCCTCCTTCGCGGGTCCGGAACAATCCGACCTCCGAATTGAAGATGTTGCCAATGCGGTTGGGTTGGCGCTTGCTCTTGTCAAACAGCGCGGTGCCCTGGCAACTCACCTCCACAAAACTGCCGTGTGTCACGCCGACGTAGTAAGCCGTCGCATGGGTCGGATACCACATCGGCGCGCCGTTCTTGCGCCAGTCCTTATACGATCCAAGGGCGGGTTCCCCCAACGAGTGCGGATGACAGTATTCCCCCTCCGAATACACGATATGGCCGAAGACATCCGCCGCATACAGCTTCTCCATCGCGTAGAGATCGTCGTGAAAGACGGAGGTTTCAAACATGGCATACACCAGGCCGCGATTCTTCCGGACACATGCCAGCAATCGTTCGGCGTCCTCGATATCGCTGCGGAACGCCGGCACGGCGGTGCAGACGTGTTTGCCGTGATTGAGGACCTCGATGCAATGGCGGGCGTGCGAGGGGGCGTCCGTGGCGCAGAAGATGGCCTCGATCTTGTCGTCCTTCACCATTTCCTCCAGCGAGGGATACGTCTTGTTGCAGTGGACGTGCGCAGCCAGCGCCGCGCACCGGTCGGGAAACAGATCGCTCACCGCGACGACCTCGACGTTGGGATGATTCTGGAACTCGAACTGCGCCGAAAACTTGCACAGGCCATAGCCGACCAGGCCGACCCGGACTTTTCGGTCGCTGAACGGTTTCCAGGCTTTCGTCTTGTCGTAATCGGTGCGTGTCTGGTCGAATCCGGGAATGACTTCGGCGCTGTGGGCGCGGTTCGTCATGGAATGGGCCGCGACCATCGCGGTGGCCGCGCTTCCCAGAAACGAACGACGGGTGAGGTGGGTTGACATGATTCGGTTCCTCCGGTTGTTGGATGTTCTTGGATTGGCTCGCGCACAGACGTCAGGTCCCGGCATCGGGCGGAAACTCTCGCGCCGCCTTCGCCAGCGGGGCGCCGCGGGCGCGGGCTTGCCGGATCGCTTCGATGATGCGATTCATGCTGCGGCCCGAAGGGTGTTCCTGATCCTCGCGGGAGTCAACCGCTTTTGCCGCTTTTGCGGGTCGCTCCACTACGTGTCTAATTTTTCTCCACCACAGGAGGCTGGCGGTCCATGACGATGCGGAAGCCGACGGTGTCGTAGGATTTGTCGGGGAGACAATCCAACCTCCGCTGCGTGACGCGCAGGTCCGCGCCGGCGTAGCACCCGCCGCGCACAACGGGCACAAGAGCTATCGGGGCAGGCTTGCCTTGGGCGTCCGTCAGCGCCACCCACGAACCGGTCCACTCGGCGACGTTGCCGGCCATGTCGCGCGCACCGCATGGGCTGACATCGCCGGGGTGGGCATTGACGGGGGCGACCTTCTGGAGACGACCCTGCTTGGTCTTGTCAGAGTCCCCGCCGCCTCGGGCGCGCTTCGGATCGTCGGAGGCGCCCCACGGAAATGGCCGGCCGTCGGTGCCACGCGCGGCCTTTTCCCATTCCTCCTCGGTGGGCAACCGCCCGCCGGCCCACTGCGCATAGGCATAGGCGTCGTAATAGTCCACGTTGAAGACAGGGCAATCCTCGGTGAGTGTTTCACCCAGAAACGGCCGCCCGTCCTTGCAAGCCCGCAGGATTTCAAGCCAGAACAACGGTGTGTGGGTCGGGTCTTTTGTTTTGGGCTGGTTGGTGTGACGGAACGCGGCGTCGCCCTTTTTCCGCACGTCCTCCCAAAAAGCGCGGTATTGGCCGATGGTGACTTCATACTTGCCGAGCCAGAACTCATGGGTCGTGCGCTTTTGGCCGTCTTGGTAAACAAACTCGCCGGCCGGGACATGCACGAAGGTCTGCACGTCGGCGGGAGTCGGCTTCTCCGCCGGCCGCAACCACCGGTAGCCGCCAATGGCAAGACCGGCCACGACGATGAACGCGGCCAGACCCGCCACGCCCAACATGGTCTTGATTTTCTTTGGCACGCTCTCAACGGTCTGCATGGGTTTGGACTTGGCGATCTGGACGCCCATTTGACCAGCCAGCGCGCGCGCTTCCTTGCGCATCTCCTCCATGGACTGGAAGCCTTGTTTGGGCATCGTCAGACCGTCGAGGAAACGGTTCATCTCGCCCGCATACGGCGCCTCGGCATCGAGCGCCAGCCGCAACTCCGTGGCGAGCCTCTTCAGGTCCGTCAATTCCGAACTCTCCAACTGCTCCCGCGCCGGATCGAGCCAGGACAACCCCGCCAGCCATGCGGTCTTGCGTTTGTCAATCAGGACGTCCGTGTCCCGGATAGCGCCAAACGGAATGCCATTCTTCTTCAAGAACGTCAACGCGCTGCCGATGCCAGCCAGCAATTGCAGCACCTGCGACGGGCTGAGTTTCTTTTTTCCCGCGATGATATCGTTGAGGGTTTCGCCCACGATATAGTCGCGCACGTAGAAGATGTTGCCTCCCGACTCGCCCGTCTCAAGCACGTTGACCAGATGGTCGTGCCGCAATCGAGTCAGTTGCTTGGCGAGAGACACGAGTTGGTCGGCGCGCGCCCGGTCGCGCACCAGTTCCGGGTCGAGCACCTTGATGGCCACGGCGCGTTGCGTGACATGATGGGCGGCTTCGTAAACGATCCCCGTTGCGCTTTGGCCGATTGGACGCCGCAGCTTGTAATCGCCCAGTGTGGTGCCTTTGACCAGCAGCGCGAGGCTCGCCAACATGCCTGACTTGGTTTTTCGTTCCTGCTGCCGCTCGGCGGCGTAGCCCGCTTCAATTTGCCACCGCACCGTGCTGAAGACTTCCTCCTCCTGCCGGTGCCGTGCGATTCCCTTGGTGCGTTTGTCTTGTGCTCCCTCCGATTCGGCTGTTTCCGCACCACGCACGGGCGGGCCGGTTGCCTCTCGCTGTGCCGGCGGTGGAAGGGGTGTCGGCGGCGGCACCACCGCTGGTGCCTGTGCCTGGTGCGCTTTTTCCGCCTCCGCCTGTTGCCAAAGGCGTTCGGCCCCGGCTGCTTCCTCCTGCTCGCGTCGCCGGCGGGCTTCTGCTTCCGCCTCTTGTTGCCGCTTCCGCTCCGCCTCCGCGGTGGCCTGTGGCGCCTGGCGCTCCTGCTTCTCCGCCAACTCGCGCTCCCAATCCATCGTGACGCCGGAAATCTCCAGGATCGTTTCCTGCAACTTCCGACGCGCCGCTTCCACCTCTCCCTCCACCTTCTGGCGCGCCTCGGCAAGCGCCTGCTCCTCCAGATGACCGCGCAGCTCCGCTATCTCCGACTCCAGTTGCTGGCGTGTAACCGCCAATTCTGCCTCGTCCCGCTGGCGGCGCGCGGCAGCCACTCCTTCGAGTCCGGCGGCACGGCGCGCGGCAGCCTGCTCCTCTTCCTCCAGTCGCCGCCGGCTCTCCGCCTGAAGCTCTTCTTCCCTGCGACGCCGCGTTTCCGCCACTTCCTGCTCCACCTTCTGGCGCGCTTCCGCCAGTTCCGCCTGCTCGCGGTGCGCGCGCGCTTCCGCCATCTCCTGCGCGCGCTGACGCTCCGCTTCCACCTCCTCCGAGTGTTGTTGGCGGAGCCGTTTCTCGCCCGCGCCCGCCTCCTCGGCCTGCTTTTGCAATGCCGCCGTCTGCGATTCAATGCCGCGCCGGATGTCCGCAAACTTTTTCTCCTGCGCCTGACGGCGCGCGGAAGCTTCCTCCGTTTCCTGGCGCAACCGTTCCGCTTCGGCGCGTTGCTCCGCCTGGTGGCGTTGTTGCGTTGCGGCCACTGCCTCCGTTTCCTCTTTCTGGAGCGTGTCGGCCAATTCTTTTTCGAGGCGGGCCTTGGCTTGGGCCAACTCCTCCGCCAACCGCCGCCGCCCGGCTTCCGCTTCCTCTTGTGCGCGCTGCCGTTGCACGGCCTCGGCTTGCGCCGACTGTTCGTGCCGACGCTGCATCTTGTCCCTGATCTTCTGCTCCTTGCGCTTGCGCGATTCCGCCAACTCCTCCTTCAACTGCCGTTGCGCGTCCGCCACAAACTCGCGTTCCTTGCGCTGTCGCACCTGCGAGAGCACGCCCTCCTCCATCATCCGGTCTCTCTTCTCGTCCAACTCGCCGCCGGAAATCTCCAGAAGCGTCTTCTGCAACTTGCGCCGCGCCGCCTCAACCTCGCCCTCCACACGCTGCCGCGTCTCCGCGAGCACCTCCTGCTCCCGTTGGCGGAGCGCTTCCGTCAATTCCACTTCAAGCTGCTGCAGGGCGCTTCCCAGTTCCGCGTCCTCGCTCTGGCGACGCTCGGCGATGGCCTTTTCCAACTCGCCGGCGCGGCGCTTGGCGGCCTCTTCTTCTTCCGCCAGTCGCCGCTTCGTCTCCTCTTGAAGTGCCTGTTCTTTTCGTTGCCGCGCCTCCACGAACTCCAGTTCCACGCGCCGGCGCGCTTCCGTCACTTCCTTTTCCTCGTTTCGGCGGCGGGCTTCCGCCAGTTCCCGTGCGCGCTGCTGCTCCGTTTCCACCGCGGCCTGTTGCTGCTGGCGAAACTGTTCTTCGGCGGCCGTCGCTTCCTTGGCTTGCCGTTGCAGTTCCTCCGTGCTGGCCTCAATCCGGCGGCGCGATTCGGCCATCGCCTGCTCCTCCGCCTCACGGCGTGCCTGCGCTTGTGCCGACTCTTGTTGCAGCCGTTCCGCTTCGACGCGTTGCTCCGCCTGGTGACGTTGTTGAGTCGCGGTCACAACCGCCGTTTCTTTTTCCTGGCGCGCGGCGGCCAGTTCCTGTTCGAGGCGGGCCTGGGCTTGGGCTGTTTCCTCCGCTAACCGCTGCGGCCGGGTTTCGGCCTGCTTCTGGTCCGCCCGCTGCTGTTCGGCGTCAGCTTGGGCTTCCTGCTCGTGTCGTTGTTGCAGGTCGCTCTGGAACTTCTGTTCCCTCTGCCGGCGCAGTTCTGCCAAATTGTCTTCCAACAACCGCCGCGCCTGCGTCAGAATCTCATGTTCTTTGCGCTGCCGCATCTGGGCCAGCATCGCCTCCATCTCGTGTTGCACCGCACCCAGTTTGGTTTCACCCGGCGGTTTCAAGGTCTGGATGATGATTTCGGCCGACACCCCCCGTACAACCGGCCCCAGCTTGCCCGCCGCCTGGGCGAGGGATTCACCGTCCGGTTCGGAATCGCGGTTGAACAACAGTTTCACACCCGGCGACAAACCCCGGACACCCTCGGCGATCCGCACCCCGTCCACCGCCCCCACATGCAGATCGGTCACCAGCAAGTCAATCGGACCTGCCCCTATGGCCATCAGCGCATGTTCGAACGAGTCAACTCCCTCAACTCGAAACTGGCTGGCCAGTGATGGTTCGCTAAACTGCGCCGCCAACTCATCGAGAGTCTGTCGGTTATCTGTGACAATGAGAATTCGTGCTGCCATTGGAGATTGTGCCTGTGTGGATGGGGTCGCGTGTTGTAGATAAGCCGTCCCCCCACCCGGCGCGCTTCCAGCGAGTGTCCAAGCCGTCTGTCTCGATCCGGCTGCCAACCCGCAAACAAACGACCCCCATCATGCGCACTGTCAGTTGCATGATTCTCTATAGCTGCGCCCCGGGAATTGTCAACCGGGCGGCCGCGACCCGGACGGCTACGGCTTGTGTGGCATCTGCCTGTAGGAACCAGCCATGCCTTGGCCCAGATTGCGGACGCTCCCGACCGCGCCCGGACCGGACATGGGATAGAGTTGCGGTTGTTGCATGCTGCTGAACCAGTTGCCGCCGCCGTGCACCCCGCGACACACCAGTTCCGACAACTGTCCCGTCGTCCACAACCAGCCCAGAAGGGCCGCCGCTGCCAGCAACAGAAAGTTTTTCACACGCCAATCTCGACTGCCCAATGACATGAATCAAGTTGGCGTCGCGAGTTTGTCCATGTCCCCAACAGCAACACCGCTGCTGATCGTCGGCGGTGAAACCCACCATCCCGGTTTGTTGCGCCCGTGTATTTTCTGGACGGCGGCGCGCGATCAGGGGTTGGACCCGGCGAACGCAAGCGCCATCCGGGGATTGGTTTTGGACTCCGAGCCTTTAATGGACGACCCCTGTTCGGCGCGAGAGATTGGAAGGCTCGCTGCGCGCTACCGGTCTTCCTCGATGGCCGTGAAGCCGAGCAGGCCGGCGAGGTCCTTGACGGTCTCGCGGAAGTCGCCGAACGTCGCGCATCGGTGCACACCATACTTGTCGGGATAGATGTAACGCTGAACTTTTCTGGCGTCGACCGACGCCACGATCTTGGTCCTTCACATCATGTCGTAAAAGTGGTCCCGGTATTTGACGCGCCCTTTATACATCGGCACGGTCCGGCCGGTGTGAACCAGCACCTCCTTGGAGAGCACGTCGAGTTGCCACATCGTCACCGGCTCGTTGGGAGGGTATAAATTGCACCAGCCCACGCCCACGCCCGGCAGCGAATGCTTTCGCACCGGCCGCTCGCGATGATCCCTGATCTTGTAAGGCACGCGCCGGTCGTCGCCCCAGGCGTTCCACGGGCCCTCGCAATGCTGGACGCAGGAGGTGTTGTTGTAGGTGTCCACGGAGAAGTCACCCATCATGCTCGGCCGGCCATAGGCATACTGCAGCATCATCTCGGACAGCAGGATGTTCAGATGCGACTGGCACTTGGCGACGACGTTGTGCAGTTGAAACTCGGCGGTCGCCGGGCACGGGACAATGTAGTCCTCGCGCCGCGGATTCGGGATGAGCGTGCGAATGTGGTAGGCCATCGCCGTGGCGTTGTGTCGCTCCATCAACCACTTCATCGCCAGATAAACCTTCGCCGACCGGACGACTTCCGATTCGGTGGTGTTGATCATCCGCTCCGCGTTGCGGATCCAACGCCGGGCGATCTCGTTGGCCTCGCGGCTTTCGTTGTTCCAAAGGTCGCGGATATACGGCTCCTCGACGACGTCCTTGGTGCCGATCTTGGTCACACGCGTGCCGAACGCCTGGTCAATCGCGCCGAGGATCTGATCGTTGTAGTCCGGTGGCGGGTTCTTCAACACGTCACCGTAGATGACGTTCACATGGCGCGAATCGGTGACGGTGAGGATGTGCTCGCTCTTCATGCGCTTGAGCGCGCGGATCAGTTTCACCTTGGCGATCAGGTCGAGAAACATCTTTTCGGAGACGTTGGCGTCGGCGCAGAACCGCCACGGGTCGAGCATCGCGCCGATGGTGCGGTTGCTCCGATACAGCGGGAACGGAATGTTCATGAAGTCGTTGAGCACTGCGACATTGATCGTCGGCAGCCCGCTTCTCAACAGGTCGTATTCCCTCGGAGAACCGTAGATGATGACGCCGTCGAATTGCTGCCGCTTGAGGTCCTTGACCTCGCTGACCACCGCGTCCAGCTTCGCGCCCGCCGTCAGGTCCCGGACCGTGAAATCCACGCCGTCGCAATCCCGCTGCAACCGCTGGACGATCTCCGCGTAGGTCATCGGCCTGAGGTCGGTGTCGTCCTGCGAGGGCGCGGTGCCAAACATCACCATGAAAACCTTGGCGCGCTCCCCGCGATGCGCGTTGCGATCCGATGCCGCCGCCGCGCCGGGCGCAGCAACTGCGCACGCGCCGACCGCGGCGGATGAAACCTGCACAAATGTGCGACGTGTGATTTCAGACATGGTTGACTCCTTCAGGTGTTCAACGGTGGAAAATCAGCCGGCGACAAGGAGACTCCAGCCATGGCGCGAATTTCTTCGGTGTAGCGCAGGGCAACATCGCCTCGTTTCCGTGGCGTCGCCGATTCTGCAACAGGCGGGTGGTCATGGAGGTTTTCTCCGTTGAGCTTGTCGCCGACGCTCAGGGTAGGCGGCCCGGCTGTGCCCCGCAAGCACGAACTCGCGGATCAGCGGGGAAAGGACAGGCAGCTTGTGACCTCTCGATGAAGTTAAAGCTGGTCTCTCTGCAGAGGCTCGCGCAAATCCAATGCCGCACCGGCATCGCTCTCATAAACCTCAAGTTCGCCGAGGCCCATCCGGTTGCCATACATTGAACGCGTGATGCGCACTCGCAACCGGTCGGTGGTGACGGGTGCGAAACGGTGTTCTCGCCAGCCGCGAACGGCGTTGTTCACGACCGGCATGCCTTCGACCGGCTGCCACGCGCCGGCCTGCCAGCACTCGATGCTGTAGTCGAGGCTGCGATATTGCGCGTCGGCCTGGTGATAAAGCCGCACACGGTTGATGCGCCGCAGCTGCGGCCAGCGGATTTCCGCCCAGGCTTCCTTTGGATGATTTCGCGCTGTCATCCATACGCCGCGAACCGGATCGGTGACGCCATCGGTGAGGTAGACGGCGTCGCTCCAAATATCCTCGCTGCTGCACGTGACGGTCCGCTCATGCGCGGGTGAGGCGAGGTTGCCGACGGCGACTTTTTCGATGCGGGCGTATTTGCCGCCGGGTGCAAGCAGTGCGGTTTGCCTTGTCTCCACGTCGGCGAAATGGCTGTCGGGCTGCCGCGGATCGCGCATCGCCTCGGCGGCAACGGCCAGGTTCACCACCCATCGGTCCAACGGCCGCCAACCGCGATACATGAACGCCTGCGGATGCAACGGCCAGAGCCGGCGCAACGTGCCGACAATGTCTTCGCGCCGGATTTGCCACGTGCCGGCCCAGCCGCTGAACTCGGCGCTGCGTATATAGAAGCCGATGTTCTGCCGCGCGGCGGCGAGTTTCTCGCAGACCGGCTGTGGCGGATAAGTTGCCTCGCTCCAGACCAGCGTGGCGCGTCCGTCAATTTCGCGGTTGAGTTGCGCAATCACGTCCGAGTCGAGATACGGCGGCCGACCGAAGCGTTGCATGGCAAACTCAATCGAAAGCCAGAGCTTCGGTCGTTCTTTCTGCAAGAGTTCAATCGCCCAGTTTGCCTGCTCGATGCTCCACCGCGCCGGCTTGTTTTCGTGTTCGGTCTCGCCGGCGCTCTGGAAACGTTTCTCGCACACCGCGCAGTGACAGGTGATGTAATCCACATCTGCCGTCTCGAAGTTGAATCCGTCAATGCCCGTGTCTGCGGCGCGCAGAAGCATCTCGCGCAAGAGGCTCAGCGCGCCGGGATTTGACGGGCAGAAAATGTTGCCGGCGCTGTCCCTGCCCTTGGCGGTGTTTTTGAGCCGGTCGGGAATCACCGCGCCGGCCGCGGGCAGTTGTCGGCACACGTGCTGGCCTTCGTTGTAGCCGTTGAGACCGAAGCCGTGGATCACCTGCACGCCGCGCGCGTGGGCGTAGGCGACGACCTCGCGGCAGAAGCTTTCGCCGCCAGGCGGCTGCTGGCTGCCAGCGGGCGTTAGCTTCCAACCGTTCAAACCCCAGATCACCACGCCGGTGCATTTCCAGTCGGCGGCGAAATCCACGAAGTCGCGCCAGTGACCGTCGAGGTTTTGGTTCCACACCCACAGAAAGCGCTTCGGCGCGGTTTCGTCAGCCCAGGCCGTGGGCGAAAGCGGAAGGCTCGCCCCGAGCAAGAGGACAAGCCACCAACGGGATTTATGGGATTCGACACCACATCTTTTCATTCAACATTTCTCCTTTGAATCATCAAGAGTTCCACCCCGACGATGCCTGATGTTGAGAGTTGATCCTGATCATCGTCACCCCGATCATTGAGACCCGACCGCCCAATTAAATCATGCAGCCGGTATTCTGGATTTGCCGTAATTGTCGGCCATCAGCATGGCGTTGAGGACTTTCTGCGGCGTGATGACACCGGCTTCGTGATGAATGCCTTCGGCGGGCGCGCAAGCTTTCTCAGCCACTTTCATCAGTTGGTTCCGATCAGGTTGTTGGATGCCGATATGGGCCAGCGTGGTCGGCAAACCGATCTGTTCGCAGAACGCATACACCTCATCAATCTCCTCCGGCGCAGCATCGGTGAGAAAGAGTCCGGCCAAGACGCCAAAAGCCACCTTCTCGCCATGGTAAAACGCGTGCGTCTCCTGCAGCGCCGTCAGGCCATTGTGAATGGAGTGGGCCGATGCCAAACCCGAACTCTCAAACCCCAGCCCGCTCAGGAGGGTGTTGGCCTCGATGATGTGATCCAGTGCCGGCGTGACCAGGTGTTGGTCGCACGCAAGTTTTGCGGCCGCGCCATGGGCGAGCAATGTGTCATAGCAGAGCCGGGCAAGCCGGACAGCAGCCAGCGTGCTCAGCCCGCCGCACTCATTGCGCGACTGCGTCTTCTCGCACGACCTTCCCTCGAACCACGTGGAGAGCGCGTCGCCCATGCCGGCCACAAGAAAGCGGGTGGGTGCGTGGGCAATGATGCGGGTATCCACCAGCACAACCTGCGGGTTCATCTTCTGGTAGTTGACGGCCTCAAACACGCCCTTCTCGGAATAAATGACGGCGCACCCGCTGCACGGCGCGTCGGTCGAGGCAATCGTCGGGACAATGATGACCGGGATGCCCGTCCGGTCCGCGGTGATCTTGGCCGTATCAATCGTCTTGCCGCCGCCCATGCCGACGAGAACGTCCACCTTCTCACTGCGCACGAGTTTCGTGAGACGGTTCAACTCCTTCTCACAGCATTCCCCGTTGAAACGTTCGGCCGGGATCGGAGCCCCTTCCCACGCTTTCGCATATTGCGGGAGAAGGGTCTCGATTCCCGTCCGCGAAGTCAGGATCAGTCCCTTCTTGCCCAACAGCGACACCAGTTGCGGCAACTCATTCAGCGCCCCCTCGCCCTGAATGTATTTGCCCGGAAACACCGCTTTTCGAAACATCATAAAGTCCTCCGGTGGGTTGTCCGAACCAGATTGTTCCCGCTCGTCGCGGGAGTCAACTGCTTTTGCCTTTACCGTCGCCACCGACATTTCGAGTTACAAATCACGAGTCGCGAACATAACGTGCTCCCGAAAATCCACAGCACTTCACAATCCAAGGCCGCGATGCCTTGGTCTTGCTGTTGAATGAATTGACCGGTTTTGCTTTACTGGACGTATGAGCATCAAGAAGGCCATGCCTACGGAGAGGAACATCACGAGGCGGCAGATGCTTGGTGCCGCGATCACGGGCGCAACGGGCATTTGGGCCGGAACGATTTTGCGGGCCGGCGAGTCCCGGGCCGGTCTGCCCGCCAGCGCCGCTACCGCAGATCCAAGAATCCGCGGACCGTTTCCAATCCTCTCGACACCCTTCACCGAATCGGGTGCGGTGGACTTCGACGTGCTCGCCAATCAGGCGCGCTTCGTTGACTGGGGCGGGTGTGCGGGCATGATCTGGCCGCAGTCGGGTGACAGCGTGGATCTCCTGACCAACGACGAGAAGCTCCACGGAATGGAAGTGCTGGCCGAAACGGCGCGCGGCCTGCGCACGGCACTGTGTCTCGGCGTGCAGGGCAGGGACACGGCGGAGATGCTCGTTTTCGCGAAGCATGCCGAAAAGCTCGCGCCTGCGGCGATCATCTCGCGGCCGCCGGACTCTGGCAGGACGGAAGACGACCTGCGCCAGTATTGGCGGGCGCTGGCGGCGGTCGCAAAACGGCCCGTGATCATCCAGACCACCGGCGGCGTCGCCTACAAGGGATCGCCTCCCTCGGTGGCGCTGTTGATCGAACTCGCGAAGGAGTTCCCGCATTTCGGCTACGTCAAGGAGGAAGCCGGTTCCATCATTGCCCGCACGCGGGCCTTGTTGGCGGCGCGGCCGCCGATTCGCCGCGTGTTCAGCGCCCGCGGCGGGCTTGGCTGGCTTTATGAGTCGCATCTCGGCACCGAAGGGCTGATCACCGAGCGCGCGGTTTACGCAGACGTCCTCACTAGGATCTGGGAACTACAGCAAAGCGGGTCGGATCCGGTGGCCTTGAGGGACGCCTACGCCAGGTTCCTGTTGATGACGAACCTGGGTGACCATCTGCCGGGCGGCGGGCTGCGCGGCTTTCAGCTACACCTTTGGAAGAAGCGCGGCGTGTTCAAGACCTTGGTCTCGCGCCAATACGGGCGCGGCAACGCCATTCCCGCGTCGCCCATCTTCTCGGAACTGCAACTGGCCAAGGAGGAGATTGCGGAGATCGAATTCCGCTTCGAGGCGCTGAAGCCCTATCTAAAGCCGGGCTCGCCCCGATTCGGCGCCTCCACGAAGTCAGCTTCCTGATTTTTGATGCCTTACGCCTTCTTCGCCAACTCCGCACTGTGGGCGTGGATCTTGCGGATGGCGGTGAGGATGTCGTCCATGGCGCTGCGGTCGGCCATGAGCAGGCTGTGGGAGAAGCAGACGACCGTCTCGCAAGCCTGTTTGGTGCCTTTCAGTTCATTGAAACTTTCCCGATACGTCTTCAGCCGGTCGGCGCTCCAGAGACGCTTGTAGCCGGTCGAGTTGATCGCTTCGTCAATGATGCCGTCGTTATACTGCTCGCCGTAGCCGGCGCCACAGGGAATTCCTTCCGCGCCCATCGCGCGGGTGAACTTGGCGCGCGGCAGTCCGTTGAATTGCTGCGCGTCATACAGGAACGGGAACAGATAATACACCCCGCTGCTGTTCTCCGGCAGACGCGCGGGCGCAATGCCGGGAATCTTTGCAAGGCCGGCGTTGAGGTAGCTGGAGTTGTCACGACGAATCTGGGTTTCCTTCTGCAGGCAGTCGAACCGTTGCAGGAGCATGGCGGCCTGGAAATGCTGCATCCGGTAGTTGGTGCCGCGGGTGAAAGAACCGTGGCCTTTGAACGTGCCGACAGCGCGCCCGCAGTTGTGATACGAGTGGCAACGGTCGAGAAGATCGTCGCTCATGCCGGTGACCGCGCCGCCCTCGCCGGCGGGCATGTGCTTGGAGTTCTGGAAACTGAAGCAGCCGAGATCGCCGAGCGTGCCGCACTTGCGGCCTTTGTATTCCGCCATGTTCGCCTGGCAGGCGTCCTCCACGACGGCGAGTTTGTGTTTTTTGGCGATGGCGTTGATCGGGTCCATGTCGCACGGCATGCCGTAGATGTGGACGGGCAGGATGGCCTTGGTGCGCTCGGTGATCCGGCTCTCGATGGAGGCGGGGTCCATGGTGAGCGTGGCCGGGTCGGTGTCCGAGAAGACGGGCAGGGCTCTCTGATTCAAAATCACGTTATAAGCGGCGTTGAAGGTAAAGGGCGAGACGATGACTTCGTCGCCAGCGTCCACGCCCACGACATGGAGGCTGGTGATGAGCGCGGTGGTGCCGCTGGACGTGGCGAGGGCGCGCTTGACGCCGAGGAACTTGGCCCACGCGGCCTCGAACTCCGGCACTGGGCCGCCGCCGCCTGCGCGGGACCATTTGCCGCTGCGCAGCACGTCGAGAACCTGCGCCTCCCATTCCTGGCGCCACTCGGGCCACTTCGGCCAGCCGCCGGTGTGCGCGGGCTTGCCGCCAAGGACGGCGGGTTTGTCGGCATCGGCTGCGAAGACATTCGGCCCGCTGCGCCCGCCGAGCCAGGTGAGCGCGGCGGAGCCAGCAGCGGCGGTTTGGATGAAATTGCGGCGGGTGAGTTGGTTTTTCATGGGAATGGTTTCCTTGGGTTATCTATCCTGCTTCCTTCGCTCCGCGGAGCGTCTGTCATGTGTCAAGAGTTGCCCCGACAACGGCCCGCGGTTTCCTATTTCTGGCGACCGCTTGTTTCGCGGCTTAACCCGTTCATAAGGCGTTCGCGCATAGCTTTCTCCTTCTGAATATCGTCTTCGGTCTTTGGGCAGGGATACGTTTTGCCAGTAATCCGCTCAAGCGCGCTGGCTGTGGCTGAGCGCACGTAATATGAGTGGTTCATGTCCCTCAGGAATTTCTCCAGAAACGGCACCGACCTTTCCGTCCCGATCCAACCCAGTGCGCGTATAATGTGGAACTGAACCGTGGACTCCTCCTCGTTTTGGAAGTAATCGAGCAGAAGTGTCTCGGCTTTCTCACCGCCTATCATTCCAAGCGTGAGGATTGCGGCCTGTTTTCCGGGCTTCTTCGCACCCTCAATCCGATCGCCATACAGCAGAGTCTTCTTACACTTCGCCAACAAATCCTCGACGGTGGCCGCGGTGTTCGGGGCGTTTTGAGCATGCCCGGTCGCGGCGAGAGCAAGGAATACCGTCAGTAAGGTCGCTTTGTAGATTCTTGTTTTCATAAAGAGGTGGTCATTCCGTATTGCATCGTTGCGCCAACTCACGTCGAAGGACTCTCGCCTTATTCACCAGCTCCGCGCTATCGGCCCGGATTTTGCAGATCGCTTCGGTGATGCGATTCATTTGAATGGCCGAAGAGTGTTCCTGTCCATCGCGGGAGTCAACCGCTTTTGCCTCGACCGTCGCCATCATTCACCAGTCACGAATCACGAATCACGAGTCGCGCACCGCTGAGTTATTCGCTTTTCGCTTTCATCTCTTAATTCCCATCCCTCGCGTCCCCTTTCGCGCGTCTCGGCGAGACCTTTTCCCTGACGCGCCATCCGCAAAAGCAACATGAAGAGACGCAACCCGTCCGCTGTTCGCGGCTCACTTCCCCGCAAGATAATTTTCCGCCACCGCCTTCATGGCGGGCGGATTGGCTTCCTCGAACACCAGCCGTCCCTGATAGAACACGCGCACAAAATGCCCGCGCAGCTTCTGCCCGCTCTTCATGCCCAGCCGCGACGACATCCCCGCCAGCGTCACATCCTGCGAGCGCACCGCCTTCTCCTCCAGCGCCTTCAACTCCACCTGCCGCTCGCCCCCGGTGAAAAACTGCTGCTTCATGCCGCCCGACGACGACACATCCAACAACCCGATCACCCACTGCCACTCCAGCGGCCCCACCGGCGCATTGCGCGCGTTGCGGAACGTCACGTCCAACCGCACCGTCTGGTAAAAACTCGTTTCCGTCTTCGTCACCACCCCGCTGGCCAGCTTCGCGCCCGTGAACCGTTTCACCTCCACCGTGAAGGGCGTCAGCTCCTTGCCGGGCGCCGGCGAAACCGGCGTCGGCGTGGGCGCTGCTGGCGCAGTCGGCGCGGGCGTTGTGGTTGCCACGACCGGCGGCGGGGATGCACCCGCCGGCGGGGATGCGACGGCCGCCGGCTCCTTCACGACCTCGATCTGCGACGGCTCCGTCACGACGATCTGCGGGCGACCTTGGTATTCCGTCACCGTCCCCGTCACGCGCACCTTCTTGCCGCGATAGGCCTCCTCGATCTCCCCCGGCCATTGGGAAAAACTGCGCGCAAAAATCGCCGCCGAGAAATCCGTCTTCCAGTTCGCGGAGAAGTTCAGGTTGCAGACCTTCTCCGTCCGGTGCGTCGCCACAACCATCCCCTCCACCGTCGCGCGCTGGCCGATCACGTCGCGCGCCTTCTCCCACGGCACGACCGGCTCAGCGTCGCACAGTGACGCGGCAACGATAAGCCACAGCACCGCGACCCGTTTCATAGCGGCGGGATTATTGCGGCAGCCGGCGGAAAAGGCAACCGCACTGATGCCCCCGCCAAAAGTTCCGCTCCGCCCGTCCCCGCACCGCGCGCCGCAAGCCGCACGCGTCACCGATCACGAGTCACATGCGGCAAACACGTCCCCGCATCCGACAAACACTTCCCCGCATCCGACAGGGGAGTTCCCGCACCTGTGGGACATGTCCCCGCATTCGTCCAGTGAATCGCCAACTCCATCCAGTAAACTTCCAAATCAGTCTGGCATATCCCCAAATCCAATCAGTGAACCGCCAACTCCGTCAGATAAACCGCCAAATCCAATCGGCGAATCGGCAACTCCGTATGATAAACCGTAAAATCCAATCAGAAAATCGCAAACTCCGGCCGATAAATCGGCAAGTCCAATCAATGAATCGCCAACTCTGTCTGATAAAATGCCAACTCCAATCAGCAAACCTCCAACTCTGTCCGATAAATCGCCACATCCGCCAAGCTAACCCTAAACTCCAATTACAGGAATTCATATTCCGAAAGATGCTTGCAAAAATCCTCCAAATATGATGTAAAACATCGGAAATACAGGGAAAAACCGATGAATACCACCATCACACCAGCGCAGATACCCGTCATCCCATTGGCCAGCCTCCTGAACGCCGTTTCGGACATGACGCGATGGCGAATCCTCAACGAATTGCTCAAGGGCGAGGCCCTCCCGGTCCTCGAACTCTCCAAGCGCCTCGGCGTCCAGTCCACCAACCTTGGCAAACACTGCGCCGTCCTGCTGGGGCTGGGCATTCTCAAGCGCGGCTACGGTAAACTTTACAGCATCCCCGCCTGTTACCTCGTTCCCGGTCAGCGCGCCCTCGACTTCGGCGCCGTCCTCCTCCGCCTCGACTGGCTCGACGCGAAGTGATCTCGTCCGACGTTCCGGTGAATCCAGCGGACGCCCCACCTATTACAGATCACCAATTATCAGCCACGCTCTTTGCTCCCGCGCGCCGTCGTCGTCGCTCTTCTGCGAGCCACGAGAAATATGTTTAGAACCAAGAGTTGACCCCGACACCTCCACTTGTTTCTATTGTAGACTCGCTTCAAGGATCGTGACTAGCTGTTGGCAGCTCATTGTCCCGCCACGGAATGAACAAATTGCATTTGCTATCTGTTTTTCAGGCTCAGGCAATTCATCGATAACTTCTGCCAAAAGCGGCATTATAGTTGCCCATTCCGGACGGTGGGCTAAAAAATTCGGCATCGCTCGAAGATTCGAGCTCAACTCCGCCATTTCATCCCTCACGTTCTCCTTTTTTTCATGGCTCAACAAGCATGCAAGAAGTCCATATAGCAACCCATGAATCAAACCTGCACGTCCGCCGCACTCGCGAGCTTTCTGCGAAGATCGTTGCAGCGCTGCCCATCGTCGCATCGCAAGCAACGCCGAGCAATATGCTAAGTGGTTATTAACATACTGCGGCCCCATCTCTACAGCTCTCTTTGCCGCCTCTTCCGCTTGCTGAAAATCTTTCAGTATAATCAAAGCTGAACACAGCAAGGATTGCAGAAGCCCTTGGTGGGGAGCTGGGATCTTTTTGATTCCCTCTCGGAAGACGGAAACTGCCTCGCGCAACTCTTGCTCTCGCGCCTCACCCGTGACTTTCTCCGCCTGAGCCATGTGAAGAAGTCCTTCAATGCGATAGACGTGAATGTCGCGCGGATTACCCAACTTCGCCTTGGCCAAATCTTCGCGGGCTTTCACCGTATCGTTTTCGCCCCCTCGCTGTATTAGAGCCTCAGCTCGACTGACAAGAACGCCCCAGTTTCGGTCATTCGCAACCAGAACTTTATCACACAATGCAATCGCACCTCCGCAATCACCCTCGTCCAGCATTATTGCAACGAGGTCATCAACTGCGTTGCCGTTATACGGATTTGCATTGACAATTTGAGACAGCAACTGTTTTGCCTTTCCTGGATCTATTTGTAGATAGGACTTGGCCAAGAGTATTTGCGTTTCCTCGCGATTCGGTTTACCGAGTCGCAGTGCCTCTTCAAGGCATTTCACAGCGCGGCGGTGGTCACGCATTCTGAATGCGGCCTCACCAGCGACAGACCACGCATGGCCAGTCTTGAGTTCGCCAGCAGCACTCTCAAGGTGGTCGTAGGCCGTCCCGGGATCTCCAGAGCGCAGCAACGCAACGCCGAGCCAGAAGTTAAAATCCGGATTCTGCGGTTGTGTCCTGACCGCCTCCCTAAGGACTTCGACAGCCTCCTTGTATTTCTGCTGATAGAATAACATTTTACCATGCAGTAGGCAGTCGTCTCGGCTTATCGTTTCACGAACAGAAGTGATCTCTCTTGAAATGTCGGCGATTTGCTTCAGACTCTCGTCGATCTTCTTCAAAGCCCCTTCGGCCTTTCCAGTGGCATCAGTTGCCGATGCGACGACACCTTGCAATTGCGAGTGTGTTTTCTCCGCCCTGTAGAGGGCAAGAGCGATAAGACCTAGCAGGGCGACGGGTGCCCATTTACCAGCTTTCGCCATCCATGGATACGCAGGAATCTCGACAACGTCACAGGCTGATAGAACCACGAAAATTACTAAGAGCGCTCCACCCATCAAGGCAGTTTTTTTCATTTCGACGATTTCCTATTCATTTTCTTATCAAAGACTAGTCATTTGCAGTCGGGTCGAAACACCTGACAATCCTTCTACGCCTTCTTCGCCAACTCGCCGCTGTGGGCCTGGATTTTGCGGACGGCGGTGAGGATGTGGTCCATGGCGCTGCGGTCGGCCAGCAGCATGCTCTGGTAGATCGCGGCGGTCTCGGCGCAGGCGCGGGCGTTGCCTTTGAGGTCCTTGAAGCTCTCGCGATACGCCTTCAGCCGGTCGGCGCTCCAGAGGCGCTTGTAGCCGGTGGAGTTGATCGTCTCGTCGAAGATGCCGTCGTTATACTGCTCGCTGTAGCCGCCGCCGCAGGAGATGCCTTCGGCGCCCATCGCGTGGATGAACTGGCCTTTGGACAGGCCGTTGAATCCCTCCGGGTTGTAGCGCCAGGGATAGAGGTGCCACACGGCGCGGCTGTTCTCCGGCAGGCGCACGGGCGTGATGCCGGGGATTTGCGCGAGGCCGGCGGTGAGGTAATCGGCGTTGGCGCGGCGAATCTCGGTCTGCTTGACCAGCTTGTCTATCTGCGACAGCAGCAAGGAGGCCTGGAAGTGCTGCATTCGGTAGTTGCCGCCGCGGGTGAACAAGCCACGGCCCTTGAAGGTGCCGGTGGCACGGCCGCAGTTGTGATACGCGAAACAACGGTCGAGCAGTTCGTCGCTCATGCCGGTGACGGCGCCGCCTTCGCCGGCGGGGATGTGCTTGGAGTTCTGGAAACTGAACGCGCCCAGGTCGCCGAGCGTGCCGCACTTGCGGCCCTTGTATTCGGCCAGCCATCCCTGGCAGGAGTCCTCGACCACGGCGAGGTTGTGTTTCTTCGCGATGGCGTTGATCGGGTCCATGTCGCAGGGCATGCCGTAGATGTGGACCGGCAGGATGCACTTGGTGCGCTCGGTGATGCGGCACTCGATGGACGCGGGGTCCATGGTGAGCGTGGCCGGGTCGGTGTCCGCCATGACCGGGAGGGCTTTGTGGGACAGGATGGCGAAGTAGGTGGCGCTGAAGGTGAAGGGCGAGACGATGACCTCGTCGCCGGCGTCCACGCCCATGACGTGCAGGCTGGTGATGAGCGCGGTGGTGCCGCTGGCCGTGGCGAGGGCGCGCTTGGCGCCGAGCAGCTTGGCCCAGGCTTCCTCGAACTCCGGCACCCTGCCGGGGCCACCGCCCGCGCGGCACCACTTGCCGCTGCGCAGGATGGTGATGATGTCGGGTTCCCACTGTTCACGCCACTCCGGCCACTGGGGCCAGCCGCCGATGTGGGCGGGCTTGCCGCCGAGCAGCGCCGGCTTGTCGGCGTCCGCGGCGAAGACGTTCGGCCCGTTGCGCGCGCTGAGCCAGGTGAGCGCGGCGGAGCTGGCCGCGGCGGTTCGGATAAATCCACGTCGGGTGAGATAATTTTTCATGGGGGTTGGTCTCCTTCTGATTCAGCAGCGCTTTTTTTGTAACGCGGACATTCGTGTCCACGAGATGTTCTTGAAACCGCGGGCAGGAATGTCCGCGCTACGCCGGCGGACACCGTTCGGAGGCGGCATCGGCCCGGCCATCATGGCAGCCATGGGGGACATGGTGGTTCTTGATTCCTTGGCGCGCAGTGTAGCGCGCAGCGGGTGCGGCACAACAACAAAGTCGTGACCCACTGGTATCAGCTGGAACTCCAACGGCGGAGGAATGGACTGAAAGACTGGGATCAAAAATGTTTTTGACCCGTTTGCGGCCTGTAGAGCGTCGCGTTGGAACTCAAGCTTCAGCGCGATTGAACAACGCAGCCCAACCCCTGCGGTTCCAGTTCAGCCGAGAACACCGCTTGGGAACCGCGGATCTGTGGTTCCAAGGGACGATTGTTCCAGGCGTCGAAGTAGCGAGCGCCCGGCTTGTGATCCACGGCCAGCACCTCGCCGCGGACGGTCTGGTAGCGGGCATTCCACAGGGTCCACAAAGTCGTGCCATCCGGCCCCGGGAAACAGTTCGCGTGAACGCCGCGCCGCAACGTGGGTGCCTCCGGTTCAGGCCGGGCGGTGGTGAAACAGGCGACATAACGGTGCTGGATCGCCAGACCGCGGTTGGTGATCTGGCGGACGCGCTCCGGATTCAGCCGCCACGTGACGCCATATTCCGCGTCGCCGTGGAAGAACGGGATCTTCAGGCAACTGTCGCTGCGGCTGTGCTCCACCCCGACCCCGAAACAGAACTGTTTGATTTCCGGAAACACGTAGCGATAGAGGCTCAGCGGTGTCTCGGCCTCCAGGGCGGCGCGCTCGTCGAGCCGGGCCACGTCATAGAGTTTGTCGAAGTGCCGGTGGAGCGGCAGATTGTAGTACGCCACGTTGCCGTCAATATCCTGAGCGGTGACGTCGCTCATGGGGTATTCACTGTAGATGGCCACGTCCTGGGAGAGCGCATCGCGGATACGGGACAAGACCCTGTGTGACGTGCGATCGAACCACAATGGCGCTTCGTGGCCGTGTGCGGGACTGTCGCAGGCGTTACCCTTTTGCAATGGGAACACGTCGAGATAGATGATCTTCGCGCCCGTGTCGTGCTGGAGCTTCGCCAGGTCGGCGACGCAGTGGTCCTGCCATGGCTGGAATCCCCAGCACATCGAGCCGAAATTGCCCGTTGGCGTCTTGATCAGCGGCAGCGCCGCCCCGGCCCGCCACAGGCGCGCCGCCTCGCCGAATTGTCCGAACGCGGTCGTGCCCTGGCTGCACCGGTCGCCGATGGTGTACAATGACACCGGCGTGTGGAAATCGTCCTGAAAATGGGCGATGGCCCGCCGCAACGCATCGAGTCCGCCCGCCTGCGCGTAGGCCTCGGGCGTGCTGTATTCGCCCCAGCCCTGGCTCTTCTCACGGTCGCGAAAGTACCAGCCGTAGAAGTGCACCAAGTCCGGCGCGTGGTCCCAATAACGGCGGTCAGCCTCCATCGCCTCGTCAATCCGATATTGGCCGGTGGACGGATCGAAGATCGAAGGCGTGCGGTTGGTTTTTTTCGAGTCGTCTGGGGAGATGATGTGGGAACGCATGACAAACGCCGAGCGCCACCAGTCGCCGCGGACCCGCCGCGGCCGGCACCAGGTCTTCAGCCAGTCCCGGTACTCGTTCATCGCCTGATGCCAATCACCCGCATGGAATACCAGGCTCACTTGGGGCGGCCGGAATGTCTGGCCCGGCGGGATGATGTGGAATTCACCAAGACAGGCGACGCCGCAATCAACGCCAGTGGACGTCTTGCGCATCGAGTACTCCAAGGGGAATTGGTCGCGGTTGTGGGTCATGGTCATCAAGCCCACGCCAGCGGCCGGATTGAAGACATCGAAAAACTGGTGCGAGAAGTACGGTCCGTTGAGGGCCGCAAAGCAGCCTTCGTCGCGCGTGATCATGGCGCGGTATTGTGGAAAGAAGATCCACGTGTTTTGCAGTTTGCCAAGAACCAGCCCTTCAACAGCCGGAAAACGGATCGTCGCGGCCAGCGGGCCCTGGCCGCAGTTCGTGGCTTCGAGTCCCATGGTCAATCGCGGGCTGTCGTCGAGCGTCATGCGAAGAACGATCTGCAAGGGCAGTGCGGCATGGAGACTGCGTAGCGCGATCGTGGCTGTGGTTCCCGTCACCTGAACCCGGTCCACCGCGAAGGCCCGGCCCGTGAACACCGTCTTGCCGACGTCTGTCTCCACCGCCTGGCTGGCCGTGCCTGCCAACTGGTTGCGCTCCTCGACCGTGCGTTGGCGGCGAGCCAACTCCACCTCCAAGCCGGACGACGGATCCACCTTCCACGCTGTGTTCGGCGACCAGCCGCTGGATAGGCGGCTGAACGCGAACCCCCGACGGCAATCCGCGGTGAACTCATAATAGCCGTTTCCGCCCGTCAGTTGCCCGTCCTGGAAGGTCAAGTGCACGGGCCGGGGCGTTGGCGGCGCCCGCCGGGGCGTTTGGACTGGCGGCGTCTCGTCAACCAGTGCGGGGACAAGGCGCGCTGACGTGTTCAGCGTCACGGCGGCCACGCTCATGGTGACGCCGAACAGGCGATTGTGGAAAACAATCTTCTCCAGTTCGCGCGATGCGTCGGCCGCCACTGCGTAGGCCCCCAGCATCTGCGCCAGGACACAGCCTCCGTCGGCCAGCGAGTAGGGGAAGGCCCAATCGCGCGTGCCGTCGTTGTATACCAACTCCACGGCAAACGCCTCGATGTCATCGAGCCGGTAAGGGGCCGAGGGGATCCCATAACGCGTTTGCACTGCCGGCATCTCGCACACCAGCAGGAAAAAAATCTCCGCGGCTCGGCGTCCTTTCAACGGCACGGCAATCGCATCATCCCGGCTGGGGCGGAAGAAATTTTGCCGCGCGACCTTCGCGCCGAGAAACTCGACCCTCTCTGCGTTTACCTCGGACCGCTCCGCGGGCCGTATCATGTTCTTCGCATCGGAGGTAATGAGAAAAGGCACTCCGCCGACCATCCTCCGTCCCGTCGGGCATCCGCGCGCGCCGTCCACAACAGCTCCGTATTTGTCCAGCACCCGGTCGAAGGCCGCGGCGATGCTGTCGTTGAGCTGCGACGCGTCGCCGTCGGCGAGTGGGACCGGGTCAAACCCTTCCTTGTTTTTTGCCTGCGGGTTGCCGGAGTTGCCGTTGCTGAAAGGCGGGATCGCCGCACGGTCGGTGTAAAGCTCAAGAGAGTCGATGCGCAGCCATGCCCGCGAATTCTCCGTGGCCATTTGCACACGCACCTCATCGGCGGCCGGTGCGTTGGTCAGGCGGCCAACAAGGGAGTGGAGTTGCCCATCGTTGATCACGGCGTCGCAACCGAGCAGTTGGGCGGCCAACGGTTTGCCGTTCGAGTCCCGCCCGCCCAATTGCACAATGGGGTAAGCCGTGTGCTCCCGCGCGATGCCCGATGCCCGATATTGCAGACGATAGTATTGAGCGGTTTTTTGCCGAGTCGGAAGTGGGCATCGCCAGCGCATACTCCGTTTTTCCGTCACCTCACCACGGAGCCAGAATTCGGTGGCACCGTCGGCCGCTTTCACGCCCGACAACAAATCTGTGGCTGGCTTCCCGGAAGCATCCGGCGGGCCGTCGATTCTCGCCGTGGCAAGCGGCCGTTCAGCGTCGCGAACCGGGCCAACGGCGTTCCAGACGATCTTGCCGTCAAGAATCGATTCGCCGGTCGCGTGAAGTTGCGGGGCCGCCAGAACAAGGACAAGTCCACCGCCGCATAAGAACCGCCGGAACCCATTGTTCATGGAATTTATCTTCTTTGCATCGGTTGGTTGGATTGCCTCCGGTTCGTCATCGCTCGCCGACCCGTCTTACTCGATGACAAATACCCGCGTGGCGCGGTCTTCAAAGTCGGCGCTAAAGGACTCGATGCCATCGCCGATCTTCGTCCCGCGATAAAGATCGCGCACGTTGGCTTTGCGCGGCAGCGTGATTTTTCGCGTACCGGCTTCCTTGACGCTGATGGCCAGCAGTTGGCGCGAGGCCCAGACGACATCCTCGCTCTCCACGTAGAGATGGACACCGGCGAGCTTCGCCATCTGCCGCAGCAGCGCGGCCGGCAACAGCGGCGCCGACGAGTAAATCGCCGTCCAGTCGCCGTGCTCCTTCACTACGAGGCCGGGCCGGCCGTCGGGCAGCGACCCGATCAACTTCGCGCCGGAATCGTCCGCGTAGCCAATGGGGAACGTCTTGTGATCGTGGCCGTAAACAACGCCGTCCAGACCGTCGGTGAGCGGATGTCCGGGCTTCAGCGTGACGCGCAGCGTCGCCGGCTCGCGCGATAGCCGCAATTGGATTCCCGTCAACTCTGCCATGCCGGCCTCGTCGAATTTTCCGTCGCGGTAACCCCCCGGCAGGCCGAGAAACACCAGCACGTGGTGATCGCGTTTGAGGGCGTCAATCGCTTTGCGGTCGGCCGCGGTGGGCGCGAAGCTCGTCGGAAAAATGAAAAGTTTCCGGCCGCCGATGCGGTTGAGATCGGTCACCAGGTAATGCGCGACCGGCGCGCCGATGCGATGCAAGGCGGGCAATTGTCCCAGCAGGAGCCAATTCCCCAGCGGATCAGCGACGCGTAGGTAACACAGGCTCTTCTCGTCCACGACGAACGCCACTTCATCGGCGGGCGCGCGGTCCAACGCCAGCGCCTCGCGGGCCTTCCCCGCAAGTTCACCGATGCGGCCCATCAGCGTGGGATGGTTGTACTTGTTGCCGCCGACGTCGAACCACCACTGGGCCGCGCCGTTGACGATGCAGTTGGCCAGTTCCTTGTCCTGTTGCAGGATGTCGCCCGCCATGTCCGCAAGCCGGCCCCATTCCCCCACGCGCCCGCCCGAGAGCGACGTGCGGATGTCGTTCTCGTCGAACCACAGTTTGCCGTGAAGCCGGACGCTGCCGGCCAGCGACATGAAATGGCTGGTGCCTTCGCCGCCGAGTTTGCGAAACGCATAGCTGGTCGGGCTGCAAACAAAGTCCACGTCCGGCGAGGCGAGAACTTTTTCCAGCGCGAGGTGCCCGGCGTTCTGCTGGCGTTGTTCGCCGCAGAGCTGGAGGAGGTAGCCGTAGAAGACACCGGTGATTTTTCGGCGGCCAGTGGCGTCCTTCACAGCCTTCGCGAAGCAGCCGATCGTGTCGGCCACCAGGTCGGCGTTGTAGAGATAGTAATCCACGACGGCCTGCTCCTTTGCCGGATCGCGCAGCGAGCCGCACTCGGTTTTCTGCCGCCGGGCCTTGGTCGGAATCGTGGCCGTGGCAAGCGTGACGTCCGGATCGGCCCAGGCGGCGCGGAGGCGCTGGTCGGCGCCATACTTCTCCTTGAGCCAGTGGCGGAACCGCGCGACGTTGGCCGGCGAGTAGTCCACCCACTGGTTCTCGTTGCCGCCCCACATCATCCATTCCTCCGTCGTGCCGGAAGCCAGATGGTAACCAATGACGCGGTCGGCATACGGCGAGGCTTCGACGTGCGCGATCAACCGTTTCAAGGCCGCCACCGTGTCGCGCCGCCAGGTCTCCGACGCCCAACTCGGCGCGGGTTTGCCGCCGCTGTGGATGAACGGCACCGGTTTGCCGTCGCCGGGATCCATCCGCACGATGTCGTCGGGATGCTTCTCGCTCCACCATTTCGGCGCGTGCAGATAGAGGCGCGGGAAAAAGCGGGCGTTCGGATTGGCTTGCAGGAGCATCATCACGCGCTCGTCGAATTCAGTGTAATCGAATTGCCCCGGGGCCACCCAGACGGTCTTCGAAAGCCCGTAACCGGCCTCCGTCGGCGTACCGCAGAATGTGAACAGATCGAGGCCGGCCTTGGTGAAATCGCCGAACACCTCGGCGGTTGGACGATATGTGGCCCACACCATGCCACTCTGCGGCGCGCCGTTGATGAACAAGGTCGGCGTGCCGTTGTGGACCTTGACCTGCGCGATGGACTGGCCGGAGTGGCGTTGCCGAATCGTCACGGTGCGTAATGCCTCGTCCGTTTGCTTCCCATCCCATCGGACGCGCGCTTCGTCCAACTGCAACTCCACCGACATCTTCCCGCCGAACGCATAGTCGGGCACGCGCACTTCCAGATGGTCGGGCTGCACTCGCTGGCCGGGGGTGATTTTTGAAAGCGGCGGCGTCAATGCCAGCGGCACGCGAAACACCACCGCGCCGCCGCGCCGGAACGCGAGCGACGCGTCGTTCTCCTGGCACGGCTTGTCGAGACTGAAGCTCAGCCGCACGGCGCAGCTCTGTCCCGCGCGCAGGCTGGCCGGCAAATCGAACTCATGGACCGTCGCCACGGGCGGGTCGGGACGGACGATCTCGATGCGCTGCACTTTCAGCTGATAGCCGACTCCCGGTCGTATGCCAAAAGCGATGAGCGCGAAATGAGCCAGCGGCAAATCCAGCTTGCCGTCCGCGTCCCGCGACCACGATGCCACCCGCCACTGCGCGCGCGGGAATTCGATCCACTGCCAATCACCGCCGCGCGCCAGCGGAATTTTCGTTGCCGTCCATTCCGCGCCGCTGGCGTCGCGCACCTTCACGCCAAGTTCAAACGGTTCGCCCTCGTTCTTGATCCGCACGCGGACGCAGTCGAAGCGCCGCTCGATCGGCTTCATGAGAAAAATGTCGTTGAAGCCGATGCCGCGCGACACAAATCGCCATTGCAGCGCGGCCGGCTCCTTCGCGGCTGCCAGCTCGCTCAGCGAAAACTCCCGTTTCAGCCGTTCGTCGTCGCGCGCAACGCTCCAGTCGTGGAGGTTGGTTCCGTCGAAAAGCGTTTCGGTTTCCAGCGCCAGAGTCGCACGATGTGTCAGGAGCAGAACGGTCAGGGCAGTCAAAAGTTTGGCGTTCATGATCGGCCCTTCTTACCTGCCCGCCTGCGGATAGTAAACTCGTGATTCGGGGTTGCGTCTTTGCACCCAACATTTCTGCGGCCGCTTATCATGCGCGCTTCGCCGTGGCGACGGCGGCATAACAGCAAAGTCACACAAGACCGGGACCACGGGCCGGGCGTCAAAGTCGTTCACGGGCAATTCTGCGGCGTGACAGCGGCGGACGGCTTTGTTATAACGCGGCGGTCTTTTTCACCATCAACAGGAGAACAATTATGGTCAAGGTTGGCATCATCGGCATCGGTTTCATGGGCGTCACTCACTTCAAGAGCTACAAGAACATTCCCGACGCGAAAGTGGTCGCCATCTGCGACAGCATCGAGAAACGGCTCACCGGCGACTGGCGCGACATCAAGGGCAACATCGGCGACTCCGGCGGCGTGCAGGACCTCACGGGAGTCGCCACCTACAAGGAAGTGGACAAGATGCTGGCCGATCCGAACGTGGACCTCGTGGACGTTTGCATGCCGACGATCGCGCACCGCGACGTGACGCTCCGCGCGCTCGCCGCCGGCAAACACGTCGTTTGCGAGAAACCGATGGCGGTGAGCCTCAAGGACGCCGACGCGATGCTCGCCGCGGCCAAGAAAGCCAAGCGGCTGCTGTTCATCGCGCAGGTGTTGCGGTTCTTTCCTGAATTCGCCTATGTGAACGAGTGCATCGCCGACGGCCGTTACGGCAAGCTGGTCGGCGCGCACTTCAAGCGGGTCATCTCCATGCCCGATTGGCTGACTGGCAACTGGCTCAAACAAGCCAAGACCAGCGGCGGCCCGATGCTCGACCTGCACGTCCACGACTCGGATTTCATCGCCCACACGCTGGGCATGCCGAAGCGCGTCACGAGCCAGGGCATCGTTTCCGGCGTCGTCGTCACCTACGTCGTTACGCAGTATGACTTTGGGAAGAAGAACCTCGTCATCACCGCCCAAAGTGGCGCGGTGGCCGCGAAGGGGCTTTGCTTCGAGCACGGCTTCGACGTTTACTTCGAGCACGGCACGCTGCAGCACAACTCCAAGGCCGGCCTGCCGTTGACGCTCTGGAAGGAAGACGGCGGCTCCGAAAAAATCGACCTTACCGGTCGCGAGGACGGCTACACGGCGGAGTTGCACCACGTCGTGGACGTTGTCGCCGGCCGCGCGCCGAAGAACCGGCTCTCCGCCGTCAGCGCGCGCAACGGCTTGAAGGTCTGCCTTGCCGAGGCACAATCGGCGCGGGCGGGCAAAGCGGTGAACGTGTAAGCCGCGAACAGCGCATCCAATCCCAAAAACAGTTCGGGCGGGTTTGTTACCAAACCCGCCCGAACTTTTTACAGTCTTGCGTTAAACACGCGCGCTCACTTCGCGCCGTATTCGGGGCACTTCTTCTCGATGAGGTGCTTTTCCAGCCGCGCATATTTGGGCAGGCCGCCCTCGTGCGGGATGCTAATCTCGCCGAGGATCAGCGGTTGGGCGTATTCGATGAACTTCTCGTTCGGGAGCGTGCCGGCTTCGTTGATCCAATCGCGAGGCAGCATTTTCTCATTGTTGGCGACGTCGGACAGCCCGGCGGTACCGGTACCATACTTGATGTTCTCACCCGAGCCTTCGCGGGTGAGGATGACCATCACGTCGGTCTTTCCCTCGACGGCGAGTTGGACGGCCCGCGCGCCGGACATGTAGGCGTTGTCACGGTCGGTCTTGCTGGTGCAATGGGCCGCTGCGCGTTGGATGACGCCGAGCTTGGCGGTGCGGCACTTGACGTGGACTTCCTCCTCGACGATACCGCGGATGCTTTCCGCCGCGCCGCCGAGCTGGGTGTGGCCGAACGCGTCCTTGGAGAACTTGCCGGCCATGAAACTGATGAGTTTGCCGTCTGGTCCGCACAATCCCTCGCCGACGACGATGACGCAGCGGCCGTACTTGGCGATGGTTTCCTTGACTTCGGCGATGAACGTTTCCTGCGTGAAAGGCACTTCCGGCAGCAGGATGATATGCGGGCCATCCTCGTCGGTGCGCTTGGCCAGCACGGTCCCGGCGGCGATCCAGCCGGCGTGGCGGCCCATGACCTCAATCAGGCTGCAGGTGGGCTGGCTGCACATCGCCTCAGTGTCGCGCGAGGCTTCCATGACGGCGGTGGAGAGATATTTGATGACGCTGCCGTAGCCGGGGCAGTGATCGGTGAACGGCAGGTCGTTGTCCACCGTCTTCGGCACGCCGACGACGCGCAGATCGTAGCCCTGTTGCTGCGCGAGCTTGCTCACCTTGTCGGCGGTGTCCATCGAGTCGTTGCCGCCCGCGTAGAAGAAATAGCGGATGTTGTGCGCCTTGAAGACCTCGAGGATGCGCTCACAGTCGCGCTGGGCCTCGGCGACCTTTGCGGGGTCCTTGCTGCCGAAGGAGAGCTTGTGTCGGCACGAGCCGAGCGCGGCGGCGGGCGTGTAGAGCAGGCCCTTGATGGTGCTGTTCTTTTCCTCGCTCAGATCAATGATCTGTTCGTTGAGAACACCGAGGATGCCGTTCTGGGCGCCGTAAACTTCCTCGATCTGTTCGTGCTTGTAAGCTTCCTCGATGACGCCGGCAATGCTGGCGTTGATTACCGCGGTTGGCCCGCCCGATTGGGCCATAATGCAATTTCCAACTAAGTCTGCCATAAGGTTTTTCCTCTGCTAAAACGACGACGTTCGGTCTAAAGCGCGACATGGTTGCAAAGGCCCCGTGGCAAGTCAATCCCCGATGCCGCCCCTGTGTTGTCCCGGGGCGGGAGCATTTCCACGTCGCCGCCGTCTAACGTTGGCAGAAAGGAACGCCGCCATGAAAAAGACAATGCTTCTGATCGCACTGCTCCTCGCCGCCAACGGCTTCGGCCAGGGAGACATCACACCCCGTCCGCCGAAAAAGACCGGCTCGGCCAACGAACTGGTCCGCCTGAGCCACGACACACGCGTCGGCGAGCCGTATCACGCCAAAAACATGACCGTCTATCCGCTATTCACGGCGGGGCGCGCGGCGAACGCCTACCGCACGTTGGACGAGTCGCTCGCCAGCCGGCTGATTCGCATCAGCGAGAAGGGCGAGGGCAACGTGCCGGAGTTGCTCGTCGAGAACCTCTCCGATGACCCGGTTTTCCTGCTTGCCGGCGAAATCGTCACGGGCGGCAGACAAAACCGCGTCATCGCGCAGGACATCCTGCTCGCGCCGCGCAGCGGGCCGATCAGTCTCGGCGTGTTTTGCGTCGAACACGGCCGGTGGACGGCGCAGACGAAGTATTTCGGCGCGGAGAAGGAACTGGCCCACAACACGTTGCGCCAGCAACTGAGCGCGCCCTCCAATACGCAAAGCGCCGTTTGGAGCGAAGTGGCGCGCAAATCCAAGGCCGTCGCGCCGGCGGCGGCAATGGCTGCGCCGACCGGATATCTCGGCGCGGCGTTAACGGACAGCAAGGTGCAGAGCAGCGTCGAGGCCTACGCCAAACCCATTGCGCTGCCGTCCGACGCCAACGGCATGGCCGTCGTCATTGGCGGGCAGGTGGTGGGCGTGGAAATTTTTGGCGACAGCGAGACATTCGGCAAACTGCGTGAGAAACTGCTGCGTTCCTATGCCATGGACGCGATGGAAAACGCGGCAGGCGAGACGCAGGCCGCGGGCCGCGAGAGGGTCGAGGAGTTTCTCCGCCGCGTCGAGCGCGCGCGGCTCGCGTCGAAGCAATCGGTCGGCATCGGCCGATTTTTCGGCATCGAAGGCGGCGGTCTTTACGGCTCGGTGCTGCTCTGGCACGAACAACAGGGCGCGCACGGCGTCGTCCACACGAGCTTCTTCCCGGAAACCCCGGCGGGCGAAGCGCCGCAAGTTCACCCGATGCCGCGGTTTTCTCCGATGCGGTGAGCGGCGCGGCGGCTTGCGTAACATTTGCGTTACTGCTCACCGAGCGTTTGTCTTTTTCCCGCGCCTCCGGTATCTTTGCGGCCTGTGGAGCAAGGAATGAAAACCGCAAGGAAGTGCTTGGAACTGTGGACGTGCCTCGGCCTGATGGCGATGCTGGTGTGCGGCTGTTCGTTGCGCCGGATGACGGAGACTCAGGTCGCCAATGCCCTCGCCTCGTCGGGCGGCGCCTTTGCCTCGGACGACGATCCGGAACTGGTGCGCGACGCGATTCCGTTCGGCCTGAAAACGATGGAAAGCCTGCTGGCGGACCTGCCGGACCATCGCGGCCTGCTGCTGGCGCTCGCCTCTGGATTCACCGAATACAGTTACGCCTTTGTGCAGGCGGAGGCGGATGAGGTGGAGGCGCAGGATCTGGCGAAAGCCACCGCGATGCGGACCCGCGCCCGCAAGCTTTTCCTGCGCGCGCGCGACTATGGTTTGCGCGGGCTGGAAGTGACGCATCGCGACTTCGGCAAGCAACTACGCGACAATCCTTCGGCCGCGGTGAAAGCCGCCACACTCGAGGACGTGCCCCTGCTTTACTGGACTGGCGCGGCTTGGGCGGCGGCGATCTCCTCGGCAAAGAACGATTCCAAGCTGATGGCGGAGTTGCCCGCCGCGGCGGCGATGGTGCAACGCGCGCTGGATCTGAACGAAGCATGGGACAGCGGCTCGCTGCACGATTTTTTCATCGCCTACGACGGCGGCCGGTCGGCGGCCATGGGCGGCTCGATGGAACGGGCGCGCAAGCATTTTGCGCGCGCGGTGGAGTTGAGCGGCGGATTGCGGGCTTCGCCCTATGTAGGCCTGGCCGAGACGGTTTGCGTCGGCGAGCAGAAGAAGGCGGAATTCAACCAGATGCTCGACAAGGCGCTGGCGGTTGATCCGGACAAGAAACCGGAGTGGCGGCTGCTGAACTTGGTGGAGCAGCGCCGGGCGCGCTGGCTGAAGGCACATCTGGACGATTTGTTCCCGTAAACCTGCCGTCGAAGCCTGAACGCCGCGGTCTGATTTTTCTTAGAAGGCGCGTTATATTCGACTGCTGGCCGCGCCTGATACTGGTTGCGATTGTTTTGGAAAGAAACTCATGAGCTTTAATATCATTGAATTACCCGCCTTACGGCGGTGGATGGCGGTTGTCGTGTTGCTGGCGGCGCTGCCCGCCGCGCGCGCCCAGCATGTCACGATCAAGCTGGCCACGCTCGCGCCCGAAGGGTCGTCGTGGCACCTCATCCTCAAGGAAATGGGCGAGGAGTGGAAGAAGGTTTCCAATGGCACCGTGACGTTGAAGATCTATCCCGGCGGTGTCGTGGGCGACGAGACGGGGATGATCAGCAAAATCCGCCTCGGTACGATCCACGCGGCGGCGGTGACCACGATGGGCTTGAGTGAGGTTGACCGTGGTGCGCAGGCATTGTGCATCCCCATGCTTTACCGGTCGGACGCGGAGCTGGACTACGTCCGCTCGAAGCTGGTGCCAAAGCTCGAAGCGCGGATGGCCGAAAAAGGTTTCATCGTGCTGAATTGGGGTGAGGCTGGCTGGGTCCATTTTTTCACCAAGACACCCGTGGTGCGGCCCGACGACCTGAAAAAGCTCAAGATGTTCTCGTGGGCCGGCGACGACACGACGCTCGATCTCTGGAAGAACGCCGGTTTTACCGTTGTGCAACTGGCCAGCACCGACATCATGCCGGGATTGCAGACCGGTATGATCAACGCTTTCGCCACGACGCCGGTGGCGGCGCTTTCGTTCCAGTGGTATTCGCTCGCGCCCAACATGACCGATATGCGCTGGGCGCCGCTGGTTGGCGCGACGGTCCTCGACAAGCGCGCATGGGATCGTATTCCCGCCAACATGCAGGGCGCCATCAAGGCGGCTGCGCGCAAGGCCGGCGAGAAAATCCAGGCCGATGTTCGCAAGGGCGAGGGTGAGGCCGTGAAGGCGATGAAGGAGCACAAGCTCAACGTCGTGTCCGTGCCGGCCAATGTGGAGGCCGAATGGCGTTCCACGGCCGAGAGCGTCTATCCGAAACTCGTCGGCCCGTTCGTGCCGGCGGACATGTTCGACGAGGCGAAAAAGCTGGTCGAGGAGTTCCGAGCCAGGGGCGGTGCCGGTGCAAATTGAGCCGCCCATCGTCATCTCTCACGGTCCAGCCGCGCCAGCGCGGCAAGGGCCGTTGCGCAGTTTTGAGAACTCGCTGGCCATCCTCGCGCTCGCGGCGATGTCGTTGCTGCCGCTCATCGAAATCGTCACGCGGAAGTTCTTCCAGTGGGGCGTGCCCGGCTCGTCCATCATCGTCCAGCACCTGACACTGGTCATTGCGTTTCTCGGCGCGGCACTGGCGGCGCGCGAAGGGCGGCTGCTGAAGCTGGCCACCGGCGAGGCGCTGGCGCACGGCCGGTTCGGGCACGTGGTCGGCGCCTTTGGCGCGGCCGTGGGCGCGTGTGTCACGGCGGCGCTCTGCTACGCGAGTCTGCAACTCGTGCTTACCGAGCGCGGCGCGGGATTGGTCATCGTTCCCGGCGTGAAACGCTGGGCGGTGGAAGCGGTGATGCCGGCGGCCCTGGCGCTGGTCACGCTGCGACAAGTCTGGCGCGCGTCGGACCGCTGGCCGGGCCGCGTCATCGCTGCGCTCGGCGTCGTCGCGGCAGTGGCGTTCGGGTTTTTGCCGGACAGCGCGGGCAGTCTGCTGTTCTGGCCATTAATGACTCTGCTCATCGCCGGCACGGCGGTGGGCGCGCCGATTTTCGCGATGATCGGCGGCGCGGCGCTGCTGCTGTTCTGGAGCGAGGCGACGCCGGTGTCGGCCGTGGCGGTGGAGTGCTACCGGTTGACCGTGTCGCCGATGCTGCCGACGATTCCACTGTTCACGCTGGCGGGCTACATCCTCGCCGAGGGCGGCACGAGCAAGCGACTGGTGCGCCTCTTCAACGCGTGGTTCGGCTGGTTTCCCGGCGGCACGGCGGTGGTGGCGTCGTTGGTGTGCGCGTTCTTCACGACGTTCACCGGCGGCAGCGGCGTGACCATCCTCGCCGTCGGCGGGTTGCTGCTGCCGATGATGTTGCAGGCGAAGTATTCGGACCGGTTTTCCGTCGGCTTGCTGACCACCGCCGGGTCGCTGGGGCTGCTTTTTCCGCCGAGCCTGCCAGTCATCCTCTACGGCATTGTTGCGCAGCAACAGCACGTGAACGTGAACATCCAGGATTTGTTCATCGCCGGCTTCGTGCCGGGCTGCCTGATGGTTGGCGCGTGCGTGGCGTGGTCGGTGCGCCAGGGCCTCAAGAGCAAAATCCCGCGCTCGCGGTTCACATGGACCGAGGCGTGGACGGCATTGCGGGCAGCGAAGTGGGAGGTGGCGCTGCCGGTGGTGGTGATGGTGTTCATCTTCGGCGGTTTCGCGACGCTGGTGGAGTCCGCGGCGCTGACGGTGCTCTACGCGTTCTTCATCGAGTGCGTCATCCACCGCGACCTGAAGATCGGCCGCGACCTGCCGCGAACGATGACGGAGTGCGCAACTCTGCTGGGCGGGGTGATGATCATCCTCTGTGTGGCGCTGGGGTTGACGAGCTATCTGGTGGACGCGGAGGTGCCGAAGCAAATGGCGGTGTGGGTCCGCAGTCACGTCGAGTCGCAGTTCCTGTTCCTGCTCGGCTTGAACATCATGCTCATCTTCGTCGGCGGGCTGATGGACATCTTCCCGGCGATCGTGGTGGTGGTGCCGCTGATCACACCGATGGGCGCGGCGTTCGGCGTGGACCCGGTGCATCTGGGGATCATCTTTCTGGCGAACATGGAGTTTGGATTCCTGGCACCGCCGGTGGGCTTGAACCTGCTGCTGGCGTCGTATCGTTTCAACCGGCCGTTGCCGCAGATTTACCGCAACGCGCTGCCCGGCATGTTCATCATGTTTGCGTGCGTGCTCATCATCACCTACCTGCCGGTGATGACAACGGGCGTGCTGCGGCTGGTCGGAAAATAGAAAGCATGCAGCGGGCGGGGTGTCGCCGTTGGCCAGGAAACGGGGAATCGTCGCCGTCCGTCACGGTCCGCAGGCCACGCGGAATCCGATGCGGCTAAAAGCGTCTGCGGGGAAGTAAGACTCACGGCGCGCACATCGCACCGACGAGGGACCGTAGTGAAACGACCCGCCTCTCACCACGTATCCAGAGGAACCCTTGGTGTTCAACTCTTCATGCGCTCCCGACGAATCGAACACATCCAAACACCATTCCTGCACGTTGCCCAACATGTCTGCCAGACCAAATCGGTTTCGCCCCCGCAAGCCGTAGCTGTCCACGGGCGCGACGAATTCAAATCCGTCGCGTTTGCCTCCCCAGTTCAATCGTCCCACGCCGTCCTTATGCGAATCGCCCCACCAAAACCTCGTCTGTCGTCCCGCCCGGCAGGCGTATTCCCACTCTGCATCTGTCGGCAACCGCATCTTGTAACCTGACGGCAGATGTCCCGCCTGCTGTTCGCGTTTGTCCAGCCATTCACAAAACGCCTTCGCATCGTTCCAGCTCACGCAACACACCGGATGATTATCCTGTATCTCAAACCCAAATCCCGGATCACGCCAACAGGCCCCTTTCTTTGGCCCTCCCGGTCCGCCCCCTGTCTGAGGCGTCCAATCCGCCTGCCCCTTTTTCTCTGCGTCCGTGACATGCTTGGTGTCCGCAATGAATTGTTTCCACTGGCCGACCGTCGTTTCCGTCCGGCCCAGCCAGAAGGCACGTTTGATCGTTGCTTTTCGCGGAGAATCGCCTTCCCACTTCACATATTGCTCTTTTACCCCGTTTTCCACCGCCCACGCCTGTTCCTCTTTCGTGCTGCCCATCAAAAACTCGCCGGGCGGGATATACACCATCTCCGCGCCAACCGCATTGGTGTAAACACTGCCTAGAGGTTTCAAGGCGTCGTCGGTAGGGACGGGGACTGTAGATACAACCATGGAGTCAGGTGGTTCGGGCCTTGGAAATACACGGTTCAGGCAGGATTTCAAAAACGAGCGCTGTAAGAACCCGCCGACCAGCACAAGGGCCAGCGCGCCCGCGATCACACAGATCGTTCCCTTCGAAATTTTCTTTCGCACCGCCGGCGCCTTGGGTTTTGACAGGGCGTCCTTGGAGGAGGATGCCGACAGCTCCTTGCGCACCGCCGTCAATTCGGCGATGAGTTCCTCGTAACTCTGCGGTCGTTCATTCCGGTTTTTGGCCAGCATTTTGCCCGCCAGCATCGCGAGCCTCACCGAGCAATCCGGCAGCGTCCCCAGGATTTCCGGAGGCGGTTCGTTGACATGTTTGATGATGACCGCCATCGAAGTTTCCCCATCGTAGGGCCTCTGGCCGGTCAGCATATGATGGAGCGTGCAGCCCAGACTGTAAATATCGGCTCGAAAATCCACTTCCCTGGCCGATTGCGCTTGTTCCGGGCTGATGTAGTGCGGCGAGCCTATCGCCGTGCCGGGATCCGTCAGTTCCAAGGCTTCGGCACCCATGCTCTTGGCCAAACCAAGGTCACCGACTTTGATGTCACCCGATTTCGAAATGAAAATGTTGGCGGGTTTGATATCGCGATGGACCACCCGCGCCTCGTTCCACGCGTGTTGGAGGGCGTGGGCGACATTGATGGCAATGGAGACGGCTTCGCGCGGCTCAATCCGGCCGTGGTTGGCGATGTGCTTTTGCAGCGAAATCCCGTCCACGAACTCCATGACGATGTAGTAAACGCCCTTTTCCTCGCCCGCGGTGTAGATCTGCACCATGTTCCGGTGGTTGAGCCGGGCGGCCGTGGCCGCTTCGCGTAAGAACCGGGCAACGAACTCTTCATCGCCGCTGAAATGCGCCGCCATGACTTTGATGGCTACGATGCGGTCAAGGATCGGCTGGCGGGCTTTATAAACAATGCCCATGCCTCCTTTGCCAAGGATTCCAATGATCTCGTAACCGGCAAAAATCTGGCCTGTCAGGTCTGCCACAATATCCTTCGTGTCTTGCGCAAAGTGTAGCGAGCCGATTCGACGGGCGCAAGTGTTGGGTGAGTGGCCTTCGGCCAATGAATTTCGATCCCGGCAGCCGCGTTCGACCCGGCTTGACTGTTTCCGCCCCAATCCCCACCTTCTGCCGTGATGACTCCCGCGGGAATCCGCTTCGCCGCCGACGGCATGTTGCAATCGCTGGCCACGTGGCTGCGCGCGCTCGGCTACGATTGCCTGGCGGGACGCGCGCAGTTCGGGCGTCGGCTGCTGGAACAGGCGGTGGCCGGGGAGCGCGTGTTCCTGACACGCAACACGCATCTGGCCCACGACTGGCCGCGCGTGTTGGTGGAGCGGGCGCAGATTCATCACATCGCCGGTGAAACACTTCCGGAACAATTACGCGAAGTCGTGGAGACGTTTTCGCTCGATCCGGAGCGGTTTCTTTTCACCCGCTGTCTGGTGTGCAACGAGCCGCTGCGCGCCGCGGAGAAATCGGCTGCGTTGCCCCATTTGCCGGCGAGGGTCGCCGCGCGCGAGGAGCATTTCTGGCGCTGCGAGCGGTGCGGGCGGTTTTTCTGGCACGGCAGTCACGTGCAGAACAGCGTAACGCGGCTGCGGCGATGGCTGGAGAAGTGAGTCAGCGGGTGTTCTGGCCGTCCCTGCCGGACATTGCCGGCGGCTTTGTCGTGCTGCGAGACATCCGCCCTAAAAGTTCAACCCGAAGAACTTTTTGAAAAATCCTTGCTCCGGCGGCTCCTGGCCAGGCAACGGTGGCAGTTGGTTTCTGTCTATCCAGAGATTAAGCGCGGCGGCAACGCCTTCCGGCGAAAGATGGGTGCTGACGATGCGTTGCAGCCCAGGCTCCAGCAGGAACCGCATCGAAGGGGCGTCCACGCCGAATTGCTGGCAAACGGCGCCCTGAAACCCCTCGCCGTCCCAATAAACCGGCCACGGCAGCGCGTGTTGAAGTTGGAAAATGTCCATCGCTTCGCGGCTCTTGTCCACGCAGATGGTGTAAATCTCGAACCCTTTCGGATGGTAGGACAGGTATAGCTGCACGAGTTTCGAGGCGTCTTCCAGCGCGGTCCTGGACTGCGCCGACCAAAATTCGATCAGGAGCGGCTTGCCCTTCATGGCGGCGCTGTCCATCTTCTCGCCGTGCAGGCCGATGAGTTTCAGCGGCGGGCACGGGTTGTTCAGCAAATCGCACTGTTTCATCAGCGACCGCGCGTTGAAAGCGAACCCGCTTTCGGGGAATTGCTTGAGCAAATCGGCGGCCGCGTCCCGGGCGGGGCGCAACATGCCCTGGCGGCGGCGGAACTGCGCGTGCATGAGCATCGCCGCCGCCGTCTCGGGCCGGTGCGGGAAGTTTTTAAGGATGCGCTTGGCGATGGCGATGCCTTGTTCGGGGTAGTCGGGCCACGTGGCATTTAGCAGCAGGAACTCCGCGCGGATGGCGTCGTCTTCGCTCGGCTTGTGGTCGAGCACTTCGTGCGCGGCGGTCTCGGCGCGTGACCGCTGGGCGGGATCTTGCGTGGCCTTGAACACGGCGAGCCGGCACCGCGCTTCATTGATGCGCACCAGGTTGACGTGCGGACTTTTCGGAAAATCCTTGGTGAACTGCTGGCAGCGATCCGCCACGTCCTGATACCACACCAGACCGCCTTCGACGCTGGCGGGTTTCTTGGTGGCAAAGAACGTCTCCAGTTCCGACCAGGTGATCAGTTCTTCCTCGGACTTCAGGATCCGTTTTGCGGCGTCCATCAACGAAGCCTTGCGGTCGGACTCGGAGATGTCCGGCATTGTCGCAAGGCTCTCGGCACTGTCGGTCTTGAGTTTCGATTTCGAGTTCGACGAACCGTAACCAGACTGCGGTTTCGACGGCGGGGTGGCCGAGGAGCGCGCTGCCGACGTCGGGCGGGTTGTTGCCGTGCTATCGGCTTTGGCGGAATCCGCAGCGACTGGCCGGCTGGGTTTCAACGACTTCTTTTCGTCGGCAAATCGTTCTGCAGCCGGCGGCGGTTTGGCGGCGGCCGTGGTGGCTGCCGGCGTCGCGCGGCTGACCTTGGCCGGCTTGTCCGTGTTGGCGAACGGTTGGACTATCGGCAGCGAAGGTTTTGCCGCGGCCGCCATCGCGGGTTGCGCGACCGCCACCGTGGGTTTGGTTGATGCGACCGGAATCGCATTCGTCGCCGGACTCAGCGGCTTGGCGTAGAACACACCGCCGATTTCAATGTGCGTTGGTTGCGGCGCGGGCATCGGCGGCGGGGCCGGTGGTGCGGCCACCTGCTTCTCCGCCGGCGGAGCAACCGTTGGTTTCGGCAAAGGCTTCGCGCCGGCGACGCTCTGCTTCCCGGTCGGGGGCCTCGTTCTTGCAGCCGGCTCGTGCGGCTTTGCCGCGGCGGTCTTGGGCGTTTCTTTTTTGCCGGGAACCGGCGGCGTTTTCGCGGCGGCGGCCGGCGACGCCATCGCGCCGGTGGACTGCCATCGTTTCATCAGCGGCTCGATCTCCGCCGGATGCGCCGCGATGCGCGCCACCGCGCCGAACGGGTCCATGAGCAGCCGCGTCGGGGCTACCAGCGCCGGATAAGCCTCCGTCAGTTTCGCATTCGCCGGATCGTCGGCGAACACCTGCGGCCACGGCGTCGGGTGCGCGGCGTTGGCTTTGTCGAACGTCGCGCGGTCGGCGTCGAGGTTGACTCCGAGGACGAACAAGCCGCCGTCGCGATGGACCTCGAATAATCGGCGCAACACGCCGCTGCTCTCGCTCGTCGGCAGCGTGGCGGCGGTCCAGAAATCCAGCAGCAGCACCTGGCCGCGCAGCGCGCCGAGATCAAGCTTCTTGCCGTCTGCGGTCGTCACGGTCAGCAGCGGCGCCGGTTGTGCCGGGAGGCCGAGTTGCCGCAGCAGCATCCGCGCCTGCGCCGCCTCGGGCGATTTTGGAAACGAGCCGAAGAGTGCTATTGCCGCGTCACGCACCGCGCGCTCGTCGCCCTTGCGCTGTTGCGCCCGCGCCAGCAACCAAAGCGCCTCGGCGGCCGGCGGCTGATCCGGGAAATCACGGGCGATCAGCCGCGTCTGCTCGATGACGGTGCCCAAATCCTCCGGCCACGCCGCGCGGGCCAGCGCGAGCCGCGCGCGCGCCGCGCCGGGGCCGCGATCGTTTTTGACGAGCGCCTGCCGGGCAAGCTGCAAGGCTTTGTCGTGTTCGGCGCGGTCATTGGTCAATGTGGCCAGTTCCAGCCGGCACTGCGCGTCCATGGCGCGCACCTCGGCCGCATGCGGACTGCGGGGCTGGTCCTCGAGGAACTGTTCGCAACGGACCACGGCTTCGGTGAGCCAGTCGCGCAAGGCGTCGCCGCCGTCGTCGGCAGGCCGGCGGGCAAGCGTGTCGCGGATGCGCCGCAGCCCGAGAACCTCGGCAGCCGAGTCTTTCGGATCGGACGCGAGCAGGGTGGCGGCGGGTGCCGCCGCTTCACGGGGCGGCGCGTTAGTGCCGTCGGCGGCGCGAAGCCACCCGCACGCCAACACCACCGCCAACATGCACGCCCATCGTTTCATGCCACAGCTTCAGCCACCAGATCGCCCACCTGAGTCGTGGAGTAACCCATTTTTCCGGCGGCGAGCGATTTCAGTTTCGTGTTTACGATGTGGATGACGGCGTTCTCAATGGCCTTCGCGGCGGCGGCCTCGCCCAGGAAGTCGAGCAACATCGCACCGGCGTTGATCGCCGCGAGCGGGTTGATAACGTTCAGGCCGGTATATTTCGGCGCGCTGCCGCCCATCGGCTCGAACATGGAGCAGCCGTGGGGATTGATGTTGCCACCTGCGGCGACGCCGAGGCCGCCCTGGATGATCGCGGCGAGGTCGGTGATGATGTCGCCAAACATGTTGTCGGTGACGATTACGTCGAACCACTCCGGGTTTTTGACAAACCACATGCAGATGGCGTCCACGTGCGCATACTCGCGCTTGACGGTTGGGTAACCGGCGCCCATCTCGTGGAACGCGCGCTCCCACAGGTCGAACGCGTAGGTGAGCACGTTGGTTTTGCCGCAGAGCGTGAGCTGCGTGGTCTTGCCGGCGGCGACGTCCTCGGGCTTAAGGCCCTTCCACGGTTTGCCGACGTGGCGCTTGGCGGCGAGGTCGAACGCATATTTCAAGCAGCGGTCCACGCCGCGGCGGGTATTCACCGATTCCTGAATGGCGATCTCATTCGGCGTGCCTTTGAAAACAGATCCGCCGGTGCCGGTGTAAATGCCCTCGTTGTTTTCGCGGACGACGATGAAGTCCACGTGCTCCGGGCCTTTGTCCTTCAGCGGGCAGTCGGCGGCGCGGAAAAGTTTGACCGGCCGGAGGTTGATGTATTGCTCCAGCTCGAACCGCAGCCGCAACAACAGGCCCTTCTCTAAAATGCCGGGCTTCACCTTTGGGTGGCCGACGGCGCCGAGAAAGATGGTCTTGTAGCGCCGGAACTCCTCAATGGCGCTGTCGGGCAACACCTCGCCCGTCTTCAGGAATCGCTCGCCACCGAAGTCGTAAGGATGCCAGTCGAGTTTGAAACCGAACTTCTTGGCGGCAACCTCGGCCACTTTGATGCCTTCGCGCACCACTTCGGGGCCGGTGCCGTCACCGGGAAGAACTGCAATGGAATGAGTTTTCATTTGAATGCTGGAATAGTATCGGCGCGCGCGAGCAACGCAAGCCGAGTTTCGCGCTGGCGTCGGCGGTAATGGATGTCACGTCCGGCGAAATTCGGCGGCGGCCTTGCGGACCAGCAGGTTTTCCATGACCAGATACTGCACGTCGCTGCCGAAGAAGACGGTCAGTGCGTCGTCCGGCGAGCAGACGAGTGGCTCGCCCTGGCGGTTAAAGGGCGCGTTCAGCAGCACCGGCACGCCGGTCAGCGCGTAAAACTGGCGCATCAGTTCGTAAAGACGCGGCTGGGTCTGCTCGCTAACAATTTGTGCCCGCGCCACGCCGTCCGCCTGGATGATGTCCGCAACACGGTCTCTCCAGGGCGCCGTCACCTCAAAGGAGAACGCCATCCACGGCGACGGATGCGGCGGCTGAAGAACTTCCGGCGCGGCCCAGTCGAGCACGGAGAGGTTGAATGGGTGCCACCGCTTGGGATGGCCGAGTTGCGCGCTGAGGCGACGGGCAATGCCAGGGACGACCGGGTTGCCGAGGACGCTGCGGTTGCCGAGAGCGCGAGGACCCAATTCCATCCGCCCTTGAAACCACGCGACAGGTTCGCCGCGCGCCAGCAAAGCGGCCGCCGCATCGGTGATCGAGGCCGGCTGCTCGAACGGAACACGGTGTATTTCCAGCGCGGCCCGTACTTGGCCATCGCTGTAACACGGTCCGAGAGAGGCGTGCGCCAGCGGCTCCACCTTGTCGCCGACGCTCGCGGCGGCGAGCATCGCCGCGCCGAGCGCCGTGCCGCAAGCGCCGGCCGCCGGCGGGACGAACATTTCTTTCGCGCCGGCTTCGCGCGCCAGACGGCGGTTGAGTTGCGCGTTGAACGCCACGCCTCCGGCGAGACAAAGCCGGTTTGTTTCCGCAATCTTGCCGGCGAGATGATGCCGCGCCAGCGAAAGCGCTGCCTCCTCCAATGCGCGCTGCGCCGCGGCGGCTGCGTTTGCATACGACTCGTCCGCGCCGTCGGCCAGCCGTGGCGGACCCCAAAGCCTCACCAGTTCCTGCGAAAAAGAACAGTCGCGCCCCTGTTCATTGCGGTAGCGCCGCGTGCCGGCGACGTTCACCAGGCGGTTGTTGACGTGGAAGTCGCCGTTGTCCCAGCGCAGACAGGGCGAGATGTCCCACTTGTCCGGATTGCCGTGCGCGGCCATGGCCGATAACTTCAATCCATCGTCGGGCATCTCGAAGCCGAGATACTCCGCGATGGCGCTGTAGAAATCGCCGAGCGAATCGGGCGAATACCATTCCCTGATGGGGTGCAGACCGGTCTCGTCGCCGTAACCGAGCCAGGTGGCGACATACTCGTTGTTGCCGTGCAAGCTCATGACCGCCGCGCGCCCGTAACCCGACCCGTAAAACGCCGACGCTGCGCGAGCCATGTGGGGTTCGAACGGCATCAGCCGGACCGCAGCCGGGTCAACGCCGATCCGCGGCAACATGTCGTGGAGGTTTTGGAAGTTCTGCCGGCAATGGCGATTGCCGTCGAGAATCGCGGCCAACAGCCGGTCCGGCGTCCGCCAGTTGCGCGCCGCGAACTGCCAACGCGCTGGCGAACGGAGAAGCGAGGTCTTTGTGAACGGACAGGCAACAACCTGCACATCCGTGGGTTTCAGTCCCGCAAACTCCAGGCACCATCGCGCCGCCATCTCCGGCTGGAGATAATTGGAATGCTTGATGCGGTTGAACCGTTCCTCCTCGGCTGCCGCGACGATCCTGCCATCCACCACGAGCGCAGCGCCCGGGTCGTATCCGCCGCCTTCGCTCAATCCCAGAATGACCATGGGCGCACTCTACCGGCGCGCTGCTGGAGCCGTCAAGCGAGAGGCGCGCGACTCTGCGCGTTGAGAGCAGCAGACGGCTGTATTTTTCGAGCCCCAACGGACGGCGCTTGACCCGCCACGTTGCCGCGTTAAACTCGGCCATCAGATTTCCACACCAACCCGTGGCCGCGCCAAAAAAGAAATCGTCGGCGATGGTTTATGGCATCGTTGCAGCCGCAGCGATGGCCGTCGTGGCGGGCTGTTGCTGCGGACGGCATGGAGACGCGGTGCAGACCTCCGATTCTATCCCTCCCGCCGAAACCCGCGTCTCCGCGCTGACGGCGAACCCCAGGGCGGGTGACGTCTGCGCGCTCGACCTCGGCGGCGGCGTCACGTTGGAGCTGATGGGAATTCCACCCGGCGAGTTCATGATCGGCAGCACGCCGGAGGAACGCGCTCGGGCCAAGGCGATGGGCGCGGCGGAAACGTCCTTGGAGAACGAAGGCGGGCAGCCTCGTCGCGCACAGGTTCGCAACGGCTTTTGGATCGGCAGGACCGAGTTGACGGTGGGCCAGTGGCAGCAGTTCATCAACAGCAGCCGCTACCAGACTGACGCGGTCAGGGGCTTGGCGGTGTTGGATTCCTATCCCGAAAAAAAGCCGGCGGACCATTCGATGGCGTGGGTCACGTGGAGCGACGCCGTGGTGTTTTGCGAATGGCTCACCCGACGGGAGCAGGGCGCGAACCGCTTGCCGGACGGTTACATCTACCGTCTGCCGTCGGAAGCCGAGTGGGAATACGCCTGCCGGGGCGGACGGCAAGGCACGATGTTTTGGTGGGGCGAGTCGCCGAAAGACGGCAACGGCCGGCTGAACTGGTGCGAGAACAACAGCAGCGCGATATCCACGTTGCCGGTGGACGCCTGCGGCGCGCGGGGCCGGAACGGTTTTGGTCTGGCCGACGCGCTGGGCAACGTTCGTGAACATTGTCTCGACGCGTGGGACGCCGCTGGCGCTCACGAGGATTTTTGCGCGGACTATACCAAGAGCAAGAGCCGCGTGTTGAAAGGCGGCAGCTTCAAGACCGCCGCCTTTGACACGCGCTGCGCCCGGCGCTGGCCGTGCCCGTATTCTTGCAGCGGCGCGGACATCGGCTTTCGCGTTTGCTGCGGCATCAATCTGTCCAACGAAACCACGAGAGTGCTCCTGAAGCTGATGACGCCCGAAGCGAAGCCGCCGCCGGCAACGCCTCCGGCGAAGAATTCGCCGTAGCGGCGGCGATCCCGCAAATGCCGCGGCTCCTTTGTCTGCTCACTTGATGGGCAATGCCACCAATCGGCCGTCCGCGAGTCCGGCGACGACAATCGAATGGCCGTCCATCGGGATCGCGGAGAGTTTCATCACGGGCGCACCGACGGATCGCGACCAAATTATTTTTCCCGCCGCGTTGAGGGCGTGGACTTCCCCGTCTTCCGTACCGGAAATTATCTGCCCATAGTTCACCATCAGGTCATGCACGGCCAGACCGAGCCGCCGTTGCCAGAGCAGCTTGCCGGCGGCATCGAGGCAGTAAACGTAGCCGGTGCCCGATGCGATGAGGACTTCCGGCCGGCCGTCGCCGTTGATGTCCGCGCAACAGATGCGCTCGACGGGATAGCCGTAGTTGTCGAACCTCCAGAGGATTTTGTTGTGGAGATCCACCGCGACCAGGTCGCCGGTGGACGAACCGTGGACAATCTCCTTCTTGCCGTCGCCATTGAGGTCGCCGAGGCCGAACGTCACGTCGCCGATGGAGGTATTGGAAGTCAGCACCTTGCTGCCGTCGGGTCGCAGCACATACACCGAGCCATACTTGTTGGCGATCACGATCTCGGGTTTGCCATCGCGGTCCAGATCTTCGACGGTCATCTCCATGCAGCCGTGATACGCCGCCAGCGTGCGCCAGAGCTTCTTCGCGTCCGGCGACAATCCCTGGGCCTCCATGCTTGCGAGCGTCGTCACGAGCATGTCATCCACACCGTCGCCGTCCGTGTCCACGCCGCGCGTGCAGTAAAGTCCCCACGGCCGCTCGCCATGGTCTTGATTGAAATAAATGCCGGTCATCTGGTCCTTGCGTTTCAGATGGCCGGCGGGGTCGAGTTGGTGGAGCCAGGTGTCTGCGCTGGACACGAGGATCGTTGGCGGGCCGTTCTTGGCGAAATGGGCCGTCGAAACATCGCGAACGACGCCGGCCGTCGGATACGACCAGAGGAGTTTGCCGCTGGCGCTAACAGCGTGCCCCGCCTGACCGCACGCGACAAGCAACTCCGGCTGGCCGTCAATGTCAGCGGGCGTGATCCGAAACACGGGCGCGTTCTTCGCCAACTCCACGCTCCACAACGGTTTGGCGGCGGCGCGCAGCGACGCGGCGGGCGCTTGTTTCGCGAGGGTCTTCGTCGCGCCGCGACCGACGTCGCCCAGGCTCGCGACGTTGAGTCCGCCCACGGTCACCGCGTGCGTTCCCGCCAGCAATTCCAGACGCTGTTGGCCGTTCACCGTCGCGCCCCCGCGAGCTGTCACCGAAACGGGTTTGGCAGCGGTCAAAATCATCTTCCCCGAGTTCGTATCGAGACTCACATTCGCCGCAGGCTCGAATGCGAGACCGGTTTCGCCAAGGCCGAGGCTGCGCGCCGCGATGAGGCTGATCGTCTGGCCGCTGACCAGCCAAGCGTCCGCGTCGCACTGCCAACGGCCTGCGTGGTCGGCGCCGAAGCCCACGATCGCATCGCCATCGGCTGACTTCACGCGTTGCGCCGTGGGACGCAACGGCTCGGCGGAGAACTCCGCCGGATGTTTCGCCCCGGTCGCATAGACCATCGAGCAGAACGTCACGCTCTCCGCCGCTTTCAGGGTGGCCGACTGCCGCTGGTGCAGAACGGACACCGGCACCGAGATGCCCTGGCGCACGTAATCGGTCACCCACGCGCGCACCGGCAGCGCGGGATCAATGTGCAGCGCGCTGACGGTCGGTTTGACAAGGTCGGCGTCGCGCACCGACGGCATGTCCTCGGCCCGAATCACCTTCACCAACGCGTTGTCGCGCCGGAACTCGATCCGGTCAACCCGCACCGGCGGCGCTTCGCGCAGCGTAACGTCCATCTTGTGCAAGCCGTCGGACACCACGCGGCAGCGCACCGGAGTCGAAGGCGCATAGCGCTCGATGGGCAGACCCACGGCCAGCGGCGTGGCTCCGTCCACACTCAAGAACAGCGAGTCACTGCTGGTGCTCGCGCCGTAGGCGATGAAACTCACCAGATACTCGCCCCGCGGCAGTTCGATGCTGAAAGCCAGACGCGCCGAAGAGGACGACATGACCACGGCTTTGCCTTTGGAAGCCTGGGGATCGTCCACCACCACCAAGCTCTTATCCGTCTTGCCCGAACGCCGCGCGACGAATTGCCCGCCCTCGTTCACCCGCTGATCGCCGCGGTCAATCGTCTTCCACGTGAGATCCAGGTCGTAGCTGCCAGCCGCGCGCGCCGTGACCGTGTCTTGCACCAGAAACCACGCGCCTTTGCTCCACAGGACGCGCCGGTCCCAATCCACGCCGTTGTAGTCCTTCACGTAGGTGCGCGTCGCAGCCATGCCGGGCAGATCGCCGCTCGCGGCCAGACCCGCGAGGCTCGGCACGAGTTTTTCGCAGCGGCCGTCGCGCAGGACGGAGAGCATTGTGTGCTCGGTCGTGTTGCGCACGAGGTAATCGTGGTCGAGCAGCCATCGCTCGCCGTCCTGGACGAACGTCGTGATGCCGCCCGTGTCGAAGTGCAGGTGCTTGCCGCGGCCCAGGCCGTCGAGGAGCAGATACTGCCCGTCCGGCTCCCAGTTTTCGCGGAAGCTGATCTTGTCCCACGCCTCCTCAAACGGCACGTCGGCGCGCTCGAACGCCTCGCCGTAAACCGGCCGCCGCTGCGTGTCGTCATAAATCTGGCGGTCCATCGGGAACACGTTCAGCCCGACGAACCGCTCCGGCGCGCGCGGTTCGACATCGGGCCAGAACGGATTTTCCCAGCCGCCTGCCACCGAGTGTTCGAGCAGCCAGCGATAACCGCCGTCGTGCGTCCACCAATACGCCACCGGCAGCGCGGCGGTGGCCATCGTGGGGAGCATTCCGTAGCCGCTGTCGCCGAAACCCGCCGGCCACTGGCGCGTGTCGCCGCACCCCACCACGTAGTCGGCGTAGCGTTTCATCAGCCCGTTCTCAAAGAAGCGCAGGTCCCAATCCGCCAGCGAGAACTGGATGGTGTGCCCCATCGTCAACACCAGGTAGCTGTCGGCGTCCTCCTGCGGTTTCCACGAGCGCGCCTGCGCGGTGAACCCGAGCCGCGCCTTGCGCAGCCATTCCTTCGCCTCGGGGAAATCGTAGTGCCGGTCGAAATAGCGCCCGGCGTAATACAGCCCCAGCAGCGCAAACGTCGTGTGGTTCCACGTCACCGTGAACTTCTCGTCAATGAGCCGATACTCGTAGGAGCAGTGCGTGAGATCGCGGCTCCAGGCAAGGAACGCCTCCACATACTCGCGCCGTTTCTCCGGCGTGATCAGCGGGCATTCCTCAAACGCGTCCCACGCGGCAAAAATCTCGCCCGCCGTCGTCTCCTCCGGCCACGGCGTATGACGCTTGGGATCCTTGCGGTAGGTCTCGACCATGATGTCGAGCGCGGCCATGGCGAGGCGCGCGTAGGTCTCCTCGCCGGTCTTGAGGTATTTCTCGGCGTTGGCGCGGAACCCCGCGAACGACGGGTCCACCGGCCGCGCCAAAAAGTTGCGGCGCGTGGCAGGCGTCAGCGGCTTCGCCGGCTCGACGATCATTGCGTAGGGCAGGACCGTGGCCGGCCCATCGCCCTGCAACAAGCCGAGAAACCGCTCGACCGCTTTGCCGAGTTGTTCGGCCCGGCTCGCGCCGAGCACGATCACGTTCTGGCCTCCGCCCCAATGATGCGGGTCGAACACCGTGTGCACCGTGTAACCGTCTGGGCCGGGGAACTGCCCGTCCTCGTAGGTGTAGCGGCTCCAATACAGGCGCGTGAGCAGTTCGTTGTCGAGCATGTTGCCCAGCGCGATGGCCGTTTGCCGGCCCGGCTCGGCATCGGCGAGCCGGCTCACCAGACGCGGCTTCACGCCCAACCGTTTGGCGAGCGCGTCGCGAAGCGTCTCCGCCGCCGTCCGCGCCGCGCCGCTCGCGGGCGCGAGAATCACCGGCGCGCGGCCGTCGCTGACCAGCGTCGTGGTCTGGCGGACGAGTTGAGTCGGACCGAGTTTGGCGGGGGCTTTCGCGTCGGCGGCGAACGCGGCGGTGCAGGCAACGAGGACACTCGAAGCGAGAGTCAGCAGCAGCTTGTTGGAGTTCATCGTGATCTTCATGGGCGGTCAACCATCAGGGAACAGTCGTCGTAGGTAACATGGCCTTCTTCGTAGGGACAATGGATGAGCGTGTTGAGGATGAAGCGCACCTGCGAGGTGGATGCATTGGTCGTGAAGGTCTTGGTCAGTTGCGTGTAAGGGCCGGACTTCGTCACTTTCGCCTTCTCGTATTGGTGAACGACCTTGCCTTGCGCGTTCAGTTCCATGATCAGAAGTCCCGCAGCATCCTTCTTGTTTTGGCCGAAGCCTTTGCCGTGAAGATCAACGGCGCGCACCCAAACGGAGGCCGTGTATCGGGTGTTCGGGACGACCTCGACATCCTGGTGTATCATCGTCTGGCCGTTGCCATCGCTGTGCGTGCGGATGGCGCCGTGGCCGCTGTGAAACTCTGGCAGGCCCCACGGCGGATGTTGGCTGTAGTCGCGCTCCTGCCAGATGTAGGACTTCATCGGCCCGGCAAACTCGTAAGTCCATCCCGTAACATCGTGTTGTGTGCCGCGCAGCATCGTCGCGCCGCGTTCTGTTTCCTCGAATCCAGGATTCATGAGCAGATTGCCTGTCGGTTCCAGCGCGGACGAAGACACAGGCTGCAAGCCTTTACCGCCATCGCCGGGACCGAGTTCCAGAGCTTGCACGAAGGCTTCGCCGCGAACGGGCTTCTCGCCGTCCATGACGCGCGCACCCTTGAACCGAACCTCGATGACGCCATTGCGCGGCGCGATGTCGTTGAAGACGAGGTCGGTGGTGCGGTCCGGCCCGCCGCCGGTGGCGGCGACATCGAGTTTGCTGACGACAGGCTGGCCGTTGATGCGGATGTCGAAGCAGTTCAGGCGCGTGTCGAGGCCGCGCGCAGCGGCGAACTTCAGCCGGAGGTGGTATTTGCCCTGCCCGACAGTGAGGTTCACCCAGAAATCCCGGCCATGAACACCATGACGATACAACTCCGGGTCCGGCGCGCCGGTGATGACATTAGTGGCTGGCGCGGTCCACCATGTTCTCGTCACCGAATCCGCTCCAGGGCCGGTGCGCGTGACCAGCTCCGTGGCTGGCCGCCAACTGTGGCCCTGCGAGTCGCGATAATCTTTCCCGCCCGTGTAACCAAAAATCATGCGCTGAACTTCGGCTGGCCCGGTGCCGGTGGGATAGCCATACGCCTCGTTCGCAGCGGAGAACTGCACGGCATCGACGCAGACCCGGTTGCCGTTCGAATACGGATTGTGCCCGCCACGTGCCACGACCTTGAACATGTGCGTGTCCTGCGCCAGTCCGTTTTTGTAGTAGAGCACCTGCTGGCTGCGCAGACTCGGATTCCAGAAATCCACCGGAACCAACTGCTTGACGCCATCCAGATAGACATCCGCCAACCCGCCGGATGGCTCGGCCCGCCCGATGAGGCGCACTTGATTGCCGATGAACGTGGCGGTGAAAGTCGCGCCGGCAGCTTCAGTGACATGGAGGTGCGATTCCGTCTTCCACTCGCCTTCATAAACCAGCTTGTCGGCTTCGATGACTTGCTGCGGGTCGTCACCAACGATGACCACCTTTTTGAAGCCGTCGTGCCGGATGGAGACAATCGCGTCGCCGTTGGGAAGCTTCTTCACCGCGTAGCCGTTGCCGTCGGCGTTTGCCCGGCGCTCAAGCCTCTTCCCATCCGCCGTCACCCCCTTCGGCACAAACGCGAGGCGCAGCACCTCGGTGGTGTTGGCGGACGCGTCGAAGGTCGTGTATTCGATCCGGCCATCGCCGTAGCTCACCGAGTTCACCACCGCGGTCGAGCGAACGATGTGGTTCTCCCGGCTGGCACCCACCTCTTCCGGCAACCAGCCGATGCCGGCAAGCACGAACCGCAGCGGCAAGGGATGCGCGATGTTGAGCCAGTTGCCGTTGACGATGGCGCCGCCATCTATGTTGTCCTCGGACACTCCCGTTTCATGCACGTCGTAGGTTTGCAGCACCATCTGGCGATAGGCCAGTTCGCGGCACCACGTGTCGCCTGTCTCCAAGGCGTATTGGGCCAACGCGGGCGCGTGAATCATCGGGCTATACCAAAGCGAGCGTCCGCAGCAACTCGACGATTCCGGATACGCCCAAGCGCCGCTATAGACGTCGCCGTTGGACCCGGGGTTGACGCTGGTGTGATTGAAGAACAGCGTGAGGATATTTCGCGCATCCTGATACCAATTGGGAAACTCGGCCTTGTTGTCCATGATGTATCGGGCCGCTTCCGAGGTGATGAGACACTCCTGCACCGGGCCGTCCCAGTCCCAGAAATAGCGGCCCCAGGTGTCGTTCACCCACCACACCGGCAGCAATCGGTCGCGCAAGTATCGCTGGCCCGCCTCGCGCGCGGCTACAAGGGCGTTGTCCTTGCCCGTGTAACCGAGCCGGATCAGATCGTCGAGGAAAGCAAGAATCATAATGACGCCAACCGTTTGCTTGTTGCCCTCCTTGTTTTTTCCCCACTTCACGTCTTCGGGATTGGCATAGCGTGGCCACGGGTCGGCGTCGGGGTTGAGGTTGCATCGTGCGGCAAGGACATCGGCCCAATGTTTGGCGGCCTCCAGCCAGCGGGCGTTTCCCGTGAGTTGATAGGCGCGCAGGAGTCCTTGACCGGTCGAGCCGCAGATGTCGAGTTGGATCATCCCGTGCGGGTCGGCCTTGTGATAGGCCTTGCCTTTGGACGGAACACTGATGAACAAGCCCGGCCACGGGTGATCGGTAGGCGTCACGCAATGATCCACAATATAATCCGCCATGTAGGTGACGTGGGCAATGGCGGCGGGATCGCCGGTGTAACGATAGTAGTCCACGAAGCCGTTCAACACACTGGTGGCCCGCTGGCCAAGGTCGCCGTTCATCCAATCGCCGGGATTAATGGGCCGGATGACGCCGTTGGTTTCGATCCGCCATGTGCTGGTGAAGACGTAATGCGGATAGGCGGCGATGGCGTTGGTCATCGCGGTCCACGGATAACGCTTCAGCGTCTCTGCGGCGATACGCACGCGCAGATCACACTGGCCGTTCAGCCCGCGATACCACGGCGCGATGACGCCGTGCGCGTCGTGAACGGCTTCGTGGCCGTAGTAACGTTCCTGGACGGTGGCCGCGGATAGGGGCAAAGCCGCCACCCCTCCGAGGCCGAGAAAAGCTACAACAGCAGCGCTAGTCATCCACTCGGCGGGAAAACGCGAGATGCTCTTGTTCCTGCTCATGCATGCTCATTCAATTTTGGCTGTACCGAGTGTCACGACTGCGATTTCATAGACGCCGACGCTCGGCACGGTGAAGGTCACGTCGCCCGCGTCCTGCTTGAAGGGCACTGTGATGTCGTTGGCGTGTTCGGGGCTGGCGAGCGTGACGGAGCTGGCGACGCGGCCTTTCGGCAGCGCGACGCGGACGGTGATGTCTTTCATCGGGCTGTCGGTGCGGTAGTTCACCAGATGCACCATGCGGCGTGTGGGCTGCCCGGTCAGTTCGGCGCAGAGGGCGGGCGAGTCGTTCGTGACGGAAAGCGAAAACTGGCCGCCGCAGGTGCGGCGGATGGCGTCGAGCCAGTCGCCTTTCTCGTCCACGCGGACGACGCGGTCCTGTGGCAGATCATCGAGGGCGGGTTTCTTGCGCGGGAACATCCATTCATTGTGCGTCGCCAGCGGGCCGACAACGCAAAGCCGGCCGCCTTTCGCGACGTAGCGGCGTATCGCCTTCACCTGCGCGTCCGAGAGCGCGACACAGCCCGGCATCACGAGGACGGGCCAGCGCGAGAGTTCGTCGAGCTGCTGATCGAACACCAACTGGAACGGGCAACGGTTGGCGATGAGCAGGTCCTCGATCTTGCCGGCGAGCGCCGCCTCCTGCCGCGGACCGAACTGCATCGAGGGATAGCTCCGGAACACACCGACGTCGGCCACGACCTTCGCGTCGCGCAGCAGGTCGTGGCGCTTGTGGTAGAAGCTCGCGAACGGCAGCAGCGCGGGCGACATCGGCCTGACGTTGCCGGGATATTCCCAAAGCTGGCCGTATTCGAACCAGCAAATGCAGCCGAAGCAGTCGAGGTTGAACGCCATGGACTCGGCGGCTTCGAGCGGATTGATCGTGTAAACAAACGCCGAGTTGTTCAGGCCGCGCGCCGCCTTGAAGGTGCGGATGCGCGTGGTGAGCGTGCCCTTGACGAAACCGGGATGGCGGCCTTCGTCCCAGAACGCTTCGCCGCCGCGCAACAGCCGCCCGTGGTCCACCGCCCAGCGGATCGTCCGGTCAATGCCCGCCGGGTTGGTTTCCATGAGGACGTCCGGCCGCAGCTTGCGCGCATAACGGGTCATCGAGTGGAACGAGTCGGAGATGGACTGGCAGCAGAAATCCGCCCACGCGCGACCGAGCAGGTTGGTGCAGGAGTGGTCCGGCGGCGGCGTCAGCGCGGCGAGGTCGGCAATGCCATTTTCCTTGAGCAGCGACGCCGGGAACGTCTTGCGCAGGTATTGGCGGAAGCGCGCGACCGAGTTTGCATCGTGGCCGGGGCCGACGGTGTAGTTGTCGAAGTGGACAAGGTCGGTGTGCATGTCCTCGACGGCGAACCGCACGATCTTGCGGTAAAACGCCTCCGCGTCGGGATGATTGCGGTTCCAATAGTAACGGTAGCCCGCCGTCTTGCCATACGTGATCGGTGTGCCGTCGGGATTGAGCACGAGCCAGTCTTTGGCCTGCGGCATCTCCTTGAAGAACAGCTCCCAGATGAACGCGCCGCTGTAGGTGTAGCAGCCCACGCGCAACCCGGCGTCGTGGCAGAGCTTGGCGAACTTCGCCGCGTCGGCCATGCTCTCTCGCTCCGCCTCCAGCCCGCCGCCCTTGTAGCAGTGCATCATTACGAAGTTCACGCCGATCGATTTCAACTTCGCCACCATCTCCGGGCTGTGCTCGCGTTCGTAGGCCGCGCGCTGCTCCGCCGTGGGCGTGTAACCCTCTCCGCCGTCGCGCCGCACGCGGAACAACAGCGGCTCCCAACTCCCCGCCATCACAATCCCGTCCTGCCGCAACCATTCCGGACGCTTGTCTCCTTGCAGCGTGAGCAACGGCGTGTCGGCGGCGAAAACCATGGACAACGATAAGGCCAATAAGATGGCTGCCAGGCTCAAGGGGATGAATGTTCTTTCCGTCTTCATGACATGATTCCTTGCTCAGGGAGTGTTCCGTTTGCGCAGGCGTCGCTTCCTTTTCCAATCCAAGTACATGAGAAGAAAGCCCGGCACAAGAACTATTGACAATCCCGCAACTATGCTGGCCCACCCCCAATACGAAAGCCGGGCCGATGCAGCCGGCGAGAGGAACAACTGCAACGGAACCGCCGCCACAACCGCCAGAAATCCCCCGAACATTAACACGGCACTTAATCCAAAATAAGACGCTTCAATCATCTTGTGCATCGTCAACGGACGCACGACGGACGCTGGATTCGCGCGCCACTCGCCCAGGCGCCGGTCAAAAACTGTCCTCAGTTTCGCGTAGTTCTCCTCGGTGAACGGAACGCACAGAACGTTCTGCTTGCCGTTAGAGACTGCGCTGCCGTAGTCGTTCCAAAACCTGCCTCGCTCGCCGTAATACGCGGCCCCAAATGCATTGCCCTCCGCAGTCACCATCTCGTCCGTCAAGCATCCATCGAGGAATTCCATGAGAAACTTCGGCCAACTCAACCGTCCCTCACGAATTGCGGCGAGTTCCTCTGCTTTTTCTTCACGAAACCAGTCACTCACCAATCCGCGTTCCTCCAGCCATCGGAGAAAATATGCGATGTGATGCCCGGCGTGTTCCTCCGGCAGACCAAGTTGTCCGACTTCCTCCAGTTGCCATTTGGCTTTGTCGACCAGTTTGGGAGGCTCAGCTTTGGTGCGTTTGAACTTCCACATGTGTTTTTCTTGCAGCTTGTTACCTGTGGCCCTTGATGGAGAACAGGATCACCGACCACGCACGGCACTCCGAATCTGCCGCCGGCAGGCGGCGAGCAGCGCGCGCCAGTGCGGGCGCAGGAACGCCGGTTGTTGCAGGGCCTCGCGGGCGTATTTGCGGCCGGCCTGCGCGACGTCGAGCGTCGTCTCGATGCGCATCTCATCGCGGTTGTTCGCCAGCGCCAGCACGCGCGTGTCCGCCGCCACGATTTTCGAATCGCCCGCGGACCAGAATCCGCCACCCTGCGGGCCGACGGTGTTGGCAAAGACGTAGAACACCTGGTTTTCGAACGCCCGCGCGACGATGCCGTCCCTGCCGCCGCGTTTCGTCTTCGACACGGCGAGCGCGTCCAGCCCGGCGTTTGGATGAAACAGGATTTGCGCGCCCATCATCACCGGCAGGCGTGCCAGTTCGGGATAGCGCCGTTCGTGGCAGATGATCGCCGTGCATGGGATGCCGTCGAGCCGGAAGAAGGCCAGCGCGTTGCCCGGCGCGAAGAATTTCGCGTCGCCCGGCGTGAGCTGAATCTTGTGGTAGCGGAACACCTCGCGCCCGCGCCGGTCAAACACGACCAGCGAGTTGAACCATCGGCCGCGAGCGCGCGTCGGCGAGCCGACCAGCACGTTGCAGCGATGCTCGCGGGCCGCGCCCGCAACCGCCCGAAGCCCCGCTTCGATCTTCGCAGGATCGAGTTTCCGGAAATCCAGGTTGTAGCCCGTCACCGCGCACTCTGGAAACAGGATGGCGTCGCCGCCCGACCGCGCGAAGCCGGCGATGTGCCGCTCGATGAATGCGACGTTCTCCGGGATCGTCCGCCGGAATTTCATCTGCACGGCGGCAACTTTCATTTGCGTTCTCATATCATGACCGCGGCTCGGCGAGGGCGTTGACCACCGCTTCAATTTTTGGCTCGTAGGTTTCCTTGCACTTGTTCACCAGCCGGCAGGCGACGCAAACCTCCTCGGCGAAAACTTTCTTGGTCACCCTGGCCTTGATCAAGCGATAGAGTTCATCGGCTTTCATCACGTCGCCGGGCTTCAGGCCCAGCACGTGGATGGCGTTCTTGTCGGAGGCCGTCGAGTTCTCGTTGTCCTGCGGATAGGTCTTCAGGCTCTTCGTGCAAATCCCTTTCGCGCGGTCCCACCACTCGCACGGTCCGCAGATGTCGTCCATACCGACGACGACTTTGATCGGCGCCTTGGGGTTGGCCCGGACCTTCAGCGCCACGGGACCGAGCGTCTTGTGGCTGGACTTGCCGGTGCCGAGCGCGTCGAGCATGTCGAAGAGGTGATGGCCGCGGATGACGATCGTTTCCGGTTGGCCGGCAGCGCGCGCGGTGTAACACCAGCCCAGCGGGCAAAGCACGGCTGTTCCAGTCAACGCAGAGGCTGTCTTGATGAAATCACGGCGAGTGGCGGCAAGTTTCGCGGAACGGTCGTCTGTGGTCCTCATGGTGATTCCAAGATTTGCGGTTGCTGGCTGTGAAGAGCGAATACACGCGTTTTAGCAGAGGCATCTGGCAGCGTCAATTACAGCGACAGCAGATACTCGCAGAGGTCGAGGATTTCGTCGGCCGTCAGATGCGAGGTTTTGCCGTGCTGGTCGTTCTTGTTGGCGAAGACCAGCAGATCGCTCACCGTGGTGACGGAGCCGTCGTGAAGATACGGCGCGGTGCGCCAGAGTTCGACCAGCGTAGGCGTGTCGAACCGGTCCGTCTCGCGGTCGTGCGCGTTGCGGGTGCCGACATCGTGCGTGTGCAGGTCCGTGAACAGCGGCGGCGGATGACATTGCGCGCATCCAACCTCCGCGCTGTGAAACAGTTTTTCGCCGCGCTGCGCCGAGGCCGAGAGTTTGCCGTTCACAAGATGCGGGCTGGGGATGGGTTTGCGCGACTTGAGATATTCGTCCATCGCGCCGGCCACCTTCTCCGGTTGCACGGTGAACAAAATGTGTTGGATGCCGATGCGGACGGCGGCCTCCGCGGTTTGGCGCTCGCCGAGGCTCATGACCGGCGGCGTCTTGTGCGCGAACAGGAGACTCTTGGTGTTTTTCGGATTGCCGAGGCCGTCGTTGGGCAGGTCCCAGTTCAGCCCGTCCACGCGCGCGTCGCCGGGATGGCAACTCGAACAACTCTGCCAGCCCTGGTAGCAGATGCGGGCGTCGTGGAAGTAGAGTTCGCCAAGGCGCACGGCGGTCATCCGCGGCCGGGGGCCGAGAGGGATCGTTTCCACCTTCGGTTGCAGCCGGTCGAGTTCTATCACGTTCAGCGTGTCGGAGAAATAATTCGCCACATAGCCGCGCCGCCCGATCACCACCACGGCGCGCGGGCCAAGATTATCCACGGGCAGGCGCCGCCGGTCGCGCAAGCCGCCGAGGAACGACAGGTCCCCCGAAGCGTCCGTGGGGGCGCGCGCCGCCGCGCCGATGGCATAAGGCGCGTTGACCCGCAACGGCGTGGGCGGCATGTCCACCAGCCTTGCGAGCAGCGCCGGAAAATCAATGACGCTGACCTCGTGTGTGCCGGCGTGGGTGACCACCAGCGTGCGGCTGTCGGCGCTCCACGCCGCGCCCCACGGATTGGCCGCGCCGCGGTCCCAGTCGTCGAACAACACGGTGTTGAGCACCGCCATGCGGTCGAGCGCGAGGATGGTCATGGCGTTGGCGTTCATCCCGCCGCGTTCGATCTGCGTTGCCGGCCGCCAGAAACGCCCGATGAGATGGGTGACGACGGCGAATTTTCCGTCGGGCGAAATGCGGAGGTCTTTCAGCGCGCCGCTGCCGTTGGGCAGCCAGAGGTTGTCCACCACCCGGCCGCGCTCCGTGTCAATGACACACACGGACGCCGCCACGTATTCCGCGTCCGCGCGACCGGCGGGAAGATGGTTCGCCACAAGCAGGCGCCTGCCGTCCGTCGTGATGGCCGCGGCCACGGGCTCGCGCTTGACCGGAATCCGGCGCACCTCCTTTTTAGCCGTCAGGTCAAATACGCTCACGTCGTTATCGAAACGGTTGCAGACGAAAAGCCATTTGCCGTCGGGCGAAAGGACCGGAGCCATCGCGGTGTGTCCCGCGGGAAGTTCTTCGGCAATTCTGCCGCGCGCCGTCTCGACAACGCAGACGCGGCTCTCCGGAGCCGCGCAGGTCACGAACAACCGCGCGCCATCCGCCGAGAGGCAAAGTCCCGTCGGGTCGGCGGGCATTTCGATGGAAAGCGCTACTTTGTGGGATGCGATGTCAAGTACGACGACTCGGTTGCCGGTGGCGCAGGCGACGTAGAGCGTGGCGCCGTCCGGCGACGCCACCAGCGCGGAAGGAGACAGCCAGGCGGGCTGCGCCGATGACACGGCCGCAACAACCAGGAGGCTTGCGGCCAGGACTGGTTTCGCGACGGTGCAGAAACGCAGGAATGAGGTCATGATGGAAACGCGGACGGACTCAAGCCGCCGTCTCGAACACCTCCCCGAGGTGAGCGCGGGCGTGGCGAATTTTCTGCACATGCTCCCCAATCGTGCGGCGATTCATGTTCGTGTTCATGGCGTTCTTTTGACCGATCTGGCAGGCGGCCCGGCGAACCTTGTTCAATGCCTCGATGCGCTTCCTGGTTTTGGCCTGTTGCTGTCGGAACTGCCATCCGTTTTCATACTCTTGTGCGACAAGAAAGGTGTCGCAGCGAAGACGGCGGGAGTCGCAGTTCTTGCGGTCGCCCCGAGTTGCCCATAGGCTCGAACGCCCGCCGAAGTCCATCTTCCTCCAACACATTTTAAGGCGGTTCCAAGATGACGAAGAAGCTTGCGGTCGGACCCGTTTTGCAACGGTGAAGAAACGCAGAGCGCTGCCATGACGGGATGCGATTGGGATCAAACCGCCGTTTCGAACGCCTCCCCGATGTGAGCGCGGGCGCGACGGAGTTCCTCGGAGGGGTCGGCCGGCGGCTGGCTCCAATCCAGCGCGATCGAGCCGACGCGCTCGTAACCGATCTTCCGAAGCGCCCGGCCAACGGCGGCGAAGTCCACGTTGCCGTCGCCGGGCGTGAGCATGGGGTTGCCCGGTTTGCCGTCGCGCAAATGCACGTGCTGGACGCGGGAACCGAGCCGCTCGATGGCGGCGGCCACGTCAACGCCGGCAGCGGCGACGCAACCGGTGTCCACCGCCACGCCGACGGCGGGGCTGGCAATGAGTTCCAGAAGTTTTTCGGCCTGCTCGACGGTTTCGGTCAGCGTACCGGCGCGGAGTTCGAGGCTCAGTTGCACGCCGAAGGATTCAGCGCGGCGGGCGGCGATGCGGATGGGTTCGATGACGAGTTGCGCCGCGCCGCTCCAGTCCGAGTCGAGCCGGGGTTTGTTGCCGCTCTGCACGGTGACGGCGTAGGCGCCCACGGCCTTGGCGGCGCGCAACGAGCCGGCGACGAACTCCAGTTGCGCGGAGCGGACGATGCGGTCGGTGCTGTTCCACGGCGCCATGGCGACCTGGAGCGTCGAGATGCGCAACCCGCCGAGCGTGTCTTCAAGGTAAACCGTGTTGTTGTTGGCCGAGGCCGTGGGATCGTAGTGCGGACAATACGAGGAGAAGATGCAACAGAGGTCCAGCGTGTCAAAACCGAGCCGCCGGATGCGGTCCAGCGCGCCGGCCAGCGACAACCGTCGGAACGTGAGCGTGGAAGCGCCAAGTTTCATCGTGAACCACCAAACACACTATAATGAGGCCGGCAACCACAGCCAAGCCACGATTGCCACATTCGCCGCCCCGCCCCGGCGTTGGTGCGGTTACGCGCGTTTGCGACAGAACCGCTCGATGCGATCCAGGCCCTTCTCGATGTTGGTCATCGAGCTGGCGTAGGAGAGGCGGATGTGCCGGTCGGTGCCGAACGCTTCGCCGGGAACGACGGCCACTTTTTCCTCGTCGAGCAGTTGTTTGGAAAACTCCATGGGCGTGAGGCCGAGTTTGCTGATGTTGGGCAGCAGGTAGAACGCGCCTTTCGCGTCAACGCACGACACGCCGGGAGTGGCGTTGAGACGTTGCAGCATGTAATTGCGCCGTTTGGTGAATTCCGCCAGCCACAACTTCAAGTGATCCTGCGGGCCGGTGAGCGCCGCCACCGCGCCGGCTTGCGCGAAGCTGGTCGGGTTCGACGTCGAGTGGCTCTGGATGGCGTCAATCGCCTTCGCAATCGGCTCCGGCGCGGCGAGGTAGCCAAGCCGCCAGCCGGTCATTGAGTAGGCTTTCGAGAATCCGATCACCGTCACGGTGTTCGCATAAAACTCCGGCCCGGACGAGGCGAGGCTGTGATGCGTCGCGCCGGGGTAGATGAGGTCTTCGTAAATCTCGTCGCTGAGCACGAGCACGTCTTTCTCGATGCAGACGCGGCCAAGCGCCTCCAACTCCGCCCGCGTATAAACCGAGCCGGTCGGGTTCGACGGCGAGTTGAGGATGAACAGCTTCGTGCGCGGCGTGATCGCGGCGCGCAATTGCTCGGGGGTGATTTTGAATTCGGTGGTGTCGCTGGTCGGCAGAATCACCGGCTTCGCTCCGGCCATCTTCACCATTTCCGGATAACTCAGCCAGTAGGGCGCGGGGATGATGACCTCGTCGCCGGGATTGCACGTGGCGAAAACGACGTTGAAGCAGGAATGTTTGCCGCCGCAGGAGACGATGACCTGGCTGGATTTGTAGGTGATGCCGTTTTTGCGCGCGAGCTTGTCGGCGATGGCCTGGCGCAACTGCGGCGTGCCGCTGGAGGGCGTGTATTTGGTCATGCCCTTCGCGAGCGCGGCGACGGCGGCATCCTTGATGTGTTGCGGCGTGTCGAAGTCCGGCTCGCCGGCGCCGAAGCCGCACACGTCATCGCCGGCGGCTTTCATCGCTTTGGCCTTGGCGTCCACCGCCAGCGTCAGCGACGGTGTCAGGACTTTGGAACGGTCTGCGACGAAGTCTTTCATGGCACGAAACTCCTCCCATCCGCGCAGGGCGGTCAGTCCAGCTTGCCGTAGAACTCTTCCACGACCCGCTTGAAGTTGTTTTCCTTGAAATTGATGATCCCGATCTCGCGATTGGCGTTCTCCGGCGAATCCGAGGCGTGCGCCGCGTTGACCATCACCGACTGGCCAAATTCGCGCCGGATGGTGCCCGGACCGGCTTTCTTCGGATCGGTCGGTCCCAGCACCTCGCGGATCTTGCGCACCGCGTCCGTGCCTTCATAGACGACCGCGATGCACTTGGCGTGCCCCGGTTTGTTCTTCTGATCGGGGGCGCACTGGGCCGGCGCGATGCCGGTCATGAACTTCACGATCTGCTGGAACAGCGCCTCGCCGAAAAACGGGCCGAGCAAATTGCCGAGCTTCTCGACGGCGTCGACGGGCAGTTTCATGTCCAGCGCCTGCTCCACTGTTGGCAGCACTTTCGCCAGTGCCAGGCCTTGCATTTTGGTCAGCAACTGCTCGCGCACCGGGCCGTAGAAATTTTCGGCCTGGGCCACGCTCATCTGGTGCACCTTCATCCCGACGATGTAGAGGCCGGTGCTGGAGAAAACGTCCAGCACATTGCCGGGCCGGCCGCTGGGGAAGTTGAAATTGTCGGGCTTGATCAACACCAGCGTGCGCTGCGGCTTGGCGCTGGCCGAATACTGGATGGTGTCGTTCACCAACCCGCCATCGGTGTCGGAGTGGCGCGCCCAGAGCTTGAGTTTGAACGCGGCTTCTTCCGGCGTCGGCGCGGCCAGCACGGCCGGCTCGAAATACTTGACCTCGCCCTTCGGCCCGAGCAGGTAATCGCCATAGGTGTCCCGGATGGCCACGCCGCGCACCGGGCCGGTGGTGATGTTGCCGACGACGTTGCGCACGCGGTGCACCGCGTCCTCGCCGCGGAACAACAGCATCAACGCCCGCCTGCGCCGGCCGGTCTTCGGGTCCGGCAGGTAGTTTTCCAAAACGTAGCGACGGATCAGTTCCTGGACTTCCTGCGACTGCGGATCGTTTTTCGTCACCACCGTCGAGGCGTATTCCTCCACCAGCTCCTTGCCCGGAGCGAACACGCGCGCCGCTACCAGGTCCAGCGCCGTGCGCGACATCAATCGCGCCAGCACGCCGCCGGTGCGCGACTTGAACAACGTGTAGGGATTGACCAATACGTAGGCCAGTTCTTCCGCCATAAAATTCCTCGCTACTGAACTGCGGCCCGCGCGTCAGCCGGTGCCGGTCTCCGCGCGGAAACATCCCATCCATGCGGGGATGGTTTAAATGCCGCGCGCTGCCAGCCGGCTTAACTCTTGCCGAGAATCTTGTACATTCCCGTGCCGCACGTCGGGCACTTGCCTTGAAGCGCCTTGCGGCCATTCTTCATGGTGACTTCTTTCGCTTCGGCGATTTCCTTCTTCGCCTTGCACTTGACGCAATATCCTTCTGCCATAAATAGATTCCTCCTCCATCATGAGCCATTCACGGCTCAAGAATCGGAAAACCGTAGGAGCTTTCCCCGGTTGCGTCAAGTGCAATCCCCGATTCTGGGCGGCGAAACCAGTGGATTTCCAGCGGATTTCGCTCTGGACTCGTGGACGACATTAATGGTAGCTAGCGGTTACAAAACTCCTGCTTCTGACATGAACAATTGCAAACCAACTCCTTCGGGTTCCAACTCGCGCCGCGTATTTCTGCGCCATGCCGGTCTCGCAACGGCCGGCGTCTTTCTGGGCCGGTGGGCCGGGTCTTCGGCGTTTGCCGCCGATGACGCTCCCAAACGCGTCGCTCCCGACCTTCTCAGTTCCGCAAAGCTGGAGAAGGCAAAACCCCGGCCCGACCTGCTCGACGACGAATCGCCGAAAGGGTTGGAGGTGATCCAACTCACGACCGAGTTGGGTGTGCCGTGGGCGCATCTTTACATGGAGGCGCAGGTCTTTTCGATGGACTCGAAGCGGTTCGTCCTGCACCGCTCGGCGACCGCGCACGGCGGCAACAAGAACGACCCGAAGCACCAGTATTACCTCTGCGACATCGAGAACGGCTGCGCACTCTCGCCGCTCACGCAGGAAACGGGCTGCGTCGCGCCATCCGTCTCGCCCGACGGCAAATACCTCTATTACTTCGTGGACGAAACGACGGTCGGCGGCGGCCAGTTTGCCCTCAAGCGCGTCAACCTCGACGGCACCGACCGGCGCACGCTGCTGGTCGTGGACGCGCCGCTGCCGGGCACGAAATTCCGCCCCAGCCGGCTCTACCCGATCTCCACGATCTCCTCGGACAGCAAGCGGCTCGCCATCTCCGGCTTCCTCGGCGACGGCGAGTGCGACCCGCCGCCCTACGGCCTGATGGTGTTCGATCTGGAGAAGGCGACGGTCAACCTCGTCATCCACGGCCCGACGTGGTGCAACATGCACTCGCAGTATTGCCGCTCCACCGACCCGGAGGCCTCGCGCGACATCCTCATTCAGGAAAACCACGGCTGCGTCATCACCCCCAAGGGCGAGTGCAAAGTGCTTGCCGCCGGCGACGGCGCGGACATCCACGTCATCCGCGACGATGGCACCAACTTCCGCAACATGCCGTGGGGCCGCGACGGCAACGAGCGTTGCCAGGGCCATCAATGCTGGCGTGGCCGTACCATGTGGGGCATCACCAGCACCAGTTCGGCCAAACCACGCGGCGCGTTCCTCATCGAGGGCAAAGCCGCGCCGCACACCGGCCACGTCGGCCTCAACACACCCGGCGGCGTCCGCAACGACCTCACGCGCGACCTGAAGGAATCCCGCTTCAGCCACTTCGCCGGCGACATCGCGGGCCGGCGGTTCATCAGCGACGCCGGGCCGTTCGACAAGGGCGGCCGCATCTTCGCCGCCGAGTTTGGCGAGCCGGGCAAGGACGCGCTGCGCAACTGGAAACGCCTGTTGAACCCACGCTCCACCTGCATCAAGCAGTCGCACATCCACCCGTTCCTCTCCCCCGACGGCAAGCTCGGCTTCTTCAACTCCGACGAATCCGGCGTCCTACAGGCGTATATGCTGAGGGGAATTTAGAGGAGACGCAGTCGCTACAATCGCCGCTGTAGGCCGCGTGCCCTCACGCGGCGATGGTTGATGATGATTTCGCCGGGTCGGGGACCCGGCCTACAAAACTCACATCCGGCATCCTGCATGCCTATCGGATGAAAAGAGTTTAGGGCTTGTTGCCCTTCGGTTTCACGGCTGCTGCCGAACGCGGTTGATAAGGCATCAGTTTGGTGGTGATCGTGACGTGAACTTCACCCGGATATGATTTGGCCCGATCCTCCTCCATTGAAAACTCATGCCGCGTGCAGTGGCCGTGAAATTTCGTCATCAGTTCTTTGAAATCCTTGCACCAGAAGTGAGTGCTCTCCTCAACCATCACGTTTGAATACTCCAGCGAATGGATCACACGCCATTTGGTTTCTTTTCCGCTGCCACCGGGCAAAGGCAGGACGTGAGTCGTGTCGTTGGTTTGCCCAGCGATGAATCTTTGTGTGTAGGCGCCACTCTCGACAGGCACCGGAAAATGGCGAAGCGTCTCGGAGAGCGGATAGCGGAAGGAATCCGGCAACTCGCTGCATCGTTCCCACGCCTCAGACCATCCCGGGGAAAACGACAACCAACACTGCGTGCAGATAACCGCCTCGTCGTTGTAGCGCGGGTTGAGGCAAATACTGCGATTCCAAATCTCCATGTTCTTGCTCGGCTTGTTGGTGTCATCTTTGACCGACACGGCCTTGACCAGTCTGCCGCCGCATAGAGGACAGAGTTTGGCGGCGAAGGCCGGACCAGGGGAGGCGTTGTCTTTCGGTTGTGCGGCAGACTTCGAACGCGGGTGGTAAGGCGTTGGCATGGTGGTGATGGTGACGCAAATGTCTTCCGGATCTGATACGTTGCGATCATCCCTGAATGACAGGTTATGCTGTGCGCAGTAGGTGAGAATCTTCGCCATCAATTCTTCAGAGTTCTTGCAACTCAAGTAGATATGCTCTTTAACCTGCACGTCTGAATAATCCGTCGAATCGACCGCGCTCCATTGGATTTTCTTTCCCTTTCCGCCGGGCACGGCAATCACACGCGTTGTGTCATTGGTTCCCGTTCCCATGAACATTTTCCCATATATAACCCGTACGTTGGGTGCCGGATCAGGCGCTGGACAATGGCGAATCACGTCCGAGAGAGGATGATAGAAGGAATCTGGCAATTCACTAGACCGCTGCCAGACCTCGGGCTTTCCCGGTCTGAACGAGAACCAGCATTGCGTGCAAACAAGAGTTTGATCCTCGTGAAGTCTATCGGAACCACCACAACGGTTCCAAACACAGAGGTTCTTGCTTGGCTGGCTGGTGTCATCTTTGAGCGTCTCGGCTTTGACAACGGTGCCGCCGCATAGAGGACAAAGGTCCGCGGCAAAAACCGCGCCAAAGCATGACATCAGGAAAGCGACGATAATGATGCTCGTGAAGTGCGGTTTCATTCCTTGGCCCAATTCACCCAACCTGGTTTGCGAAGGTTTTTTATCGTATTGCGACAAGCGCAGCAAGGCGGAAGATTTGGAGGATTGATGATGGTTTCGCCGGGTCGCGGACCTGGCCTGCCAAGATGCTGCTGGTGGATCGCGGCCTCCGGACGCGATGCTTCACCGGCACGGCGGCCAAGCGCGCCCAAGGGGCCGCGATTGGCCGCCCCCGCGAGTGCGCCGTGGCGACGTCTGAAAACTAGTAAATTTCTCTTGACATAATAGAGAAATAGTCTTACTTTCCGCCCTGTAATGAAACGAGCCTTTGCCCGGGCGCGGGAAGTCCCGCCGGAGGCCGGCCACGGCAGCCCCAAAGCCGGCCCGGCAATTTCGGAGCGCAGCGGCTTGACGCCGCCTTCGACCGTTCCGTGGAATCCGTGGAGGGTTTCGCACCGCGACGGGCGGCGCCAGGTCGCGCCGGTGGAACCGGTCGTGACCCATCGCCGGCCGGCACGCCGCATCCTGGTTGCCGAAAGCGGCGTCATCGCACCCCTGCCGGGGCGGTCGCCACGGGGCGGAAATCATTGGGATTCGTTTTCCAAAACGAAGCCAAATGATGGCCGCCGCCAAAGCTCGAAATCGTCGTTTTTTAAAGGAATTCGAGGATTCCGATGTGCGGGAGGCGTGAAATCAAATAGCTTTTTTACGAAACGAACCCAAATGAAAGGAGGTGCGCGTCGCGGAGTGATGCCTTCGGAGGTGCCCATAACAACCATGCCGCCGGGTCGGGGGCCGCCTTCAAAACGCGGTGCTTCATCGGCGCAACCCCGAGTGCGCCCGGAGGCTCGTCGCGTTTCATGTGAACGCGCTCCACCTCGCGCCCGGCTTTGCAACGAGCTTGACTGGACGCGGAGACGTGCCATGCTGCGCGGCATTGGAGAAACCTTGGATCGTTCCATCATCAACGAACACTGGAGACACCGCATGAACCTTTCCCTGACCCGACGCGATTTTGTGAAAACCTCCGCCGCCGCCGGACTCGGCCTTTGGGCCGCCGGCGGACGGGACGCGCACGCCGCGTTCAAGACCACGCTCCACAAGGCGATGATCTTCAACCGGCCGAAAAAAGGCATACCAATAGCTGCGCCGAATGCGGCCGTTGGCACACCTGAACTTTCCATGCCGGCGGCGATGGAAGCCTACCTCCGCCAGCTCAAAGACGCCGGTTTCGAGGGCGTCGAGGGCTGTATTGCCACAGTGGAAGAAGCCGCCGAATGCCGCAGGCTCGCCGATAAGCTCGGCATGCGCATCCATTCCGTGTTGCGCGGCTGGGCGGAGTTCAACAGCGACGACCCGGCGAAGGTGGAAAGCACGCTCAAGGTCACGGAGGACGCGCTGCGGGCGGCGCACGCTTACGGCGCGGAGACGGTGCTGCTGGTGCCCTGCCGCGTTGGCGGCAAGGGACTGGCGATGCCGGAGGCGTGGGAATTTGAGATCGAGTTCGACAAGAAAACCGGCCACGTTTCAAAGGTCGTCGCCGGTGACAACGAGAAATACAAGGACTACATCGCCGCGCAAAACCACGCCACCGACACGTCGCGCGCCGCGGTGAAGAAACTCATCCCGCTGGCAGAGGAGTTGAAGGTCATCATCGCGCTCGAAAACGTCTGGAACAACCTCTGGGTGAAGCCCGCGCTGTTCCAGAACTTTGTCGCGTCGTTCCACAACCCGTGGGTGAAGGCTTACTTCGACATCGGCAACCACGTGAAGTATCAGAAACCGGAGGATTGGATTCACGCGCTTGGCCCGCTCATCGCGAAGTGCCACATCAAGGACTTCCTGCTCAACCCCGACGGCCACGGCGGCAAGTTCGTCCACCCGCGCGACGGCAGCATCAACTGGTCCGCCGTTCGCCAGGCGCTCGACGACATCGGTTACAACGGCTGGCTCAGCATCGAGGACGGCGGGCTGCCGCTGGAGGAATTCAACAAGCGGCTCGACTTGATTATCGCCGGGAAGTGACGGAGAGCGGCTTTAGAGGTCCGGCAGGCCGTCAACCCAGATGACGGCAATGTCCGTGTCCGGCTTGTCGAACTTCACGATGCTGGCCCAAATGTCCTTCGTGGACTTTACTTCGGTGAAATCCACACAGTTCTGGCCCGGCGGGGGCAGGAGCGGGATGTCGAGCGCTGCCTGATCGTGCCGTGGCGAATATGCCACCCGCACGCCGCTCAGAATTGCGAGCAACAAGACCGCCGCAACAGCGCCCCACGCCATCCAGTGCATTGAGAACAATCCGAAAAAGCCCTTGCCGGCTGGTGCGCGCAGCTCTTTTGTTTGCCGGTGGCTGTAAGCCATGACCAACTCGCCGTCAGGCTCCAACTGCGGCGGCGGTTGCGTCTCTGGCGTTTTCAAGTGCGGGCGCAGCCGCTGCCAGAAGTCCTGGTCGTCCAGATTGGCGATGTAGTGGGCTTTCTCGCCGGCCACGAGTTCGCGGACGCGCCGCAGTTCCGAAAGCTCGATGCTGCATTGCGCGCACATGGAGATGTGCCGGCGCAGCAACGCATCGCGCCAGCCGACGAGTTCGTCATCCGCTGACGCAATCAACCACCGTTGATACCATTCGCACTTCATAACACGTTCTTCAGGCCCCACAGGTTCGGCCCGGCCAATCCCGCTGCATTGGACGAAGTTGGGCCTGAAACATTCATAAAAAACTGCCCATTCTTTGCGGCGGTGTTTTCCGTCGGTTAACTTTTCACAACACCGATGGTGGCGCAAGCGGCAAATCTTCTTCGCCGGAGCCGCCGTGGCAAGAACCGGTCGTTGGATGATGGCCCACGATAATGTTGAACGGGTGAAAGCCCTTTATCACGCGGTCCAGCGCGGTGGTTGCGTTGCCGTCCGCAGATATTCTTGCATTTAAGCCCACACCGGAATGGGTTATTATGTGTTTGTGAAACTTCACGTGACACTCGCCATCTTGTTGGTTCCGGGTTGTATCGCGATGTCCCAGACCGATGACGCGAACTTGTCCGACATGCTGGACGCCGCGCAACGGTGGGCGCAGGACAATCTGGACGAGGACGTGTTGAAGGCGCTGCAAAGCGTGGACCAGTCGAGAGTCAGGGAGTTCCTTCGCCGGTTTCAGGATTATCTGAAAGGCGACCAAGTCTTGGACGTGGCACAGTTGAAGGACGCCGCGAGCGCTGTTTTGCCCGTGCTGGAGGCGCACGACGAAACCCGGCCTTACGCCGCCTGGCTTCGCGCACGGCTGGATTATTTGGATGCAGCCGACGAATTGAAATCCGCCGCGCCGCGGCCAAAAGCCGAACCCGGCAAACCACCGCTGCCGGCAGCCAACCCCAGCTACCTCGCCGAACAAAAACTCTGGATCAGAAAAGTTTCACGGCGACCGTGGCCGAAAGCCGCCGATTCACTTGTGCCGAAGTTGAAATCCGTCTTCAACCGCGAAGGCGTGCCGGAGGCGTTGGTGTGGCTGGCGGAGGTGGAATCGGGCTTTGATCCGCGCGCGCGAAGTCCGGCGGGCGCAGTCGGGATGTTCCAGCTTATGCCGGCGACGGCCAAACAATGCGGTTTGAGCCTGTGGCCGCGCGACCAGAGAGGGCAGGCCGAACCCGCGGCTCAGGCCGCGGCAAAACTTCTGCGGCAACTCTATCTGAAGTTCGGCGACTGGCGACTGGCGGTGGCTGCCTACAATTCCGGTGCTGGGACGGTGTTGCGGCTTTTGCAACGCTACCAGACGAAAAGTTTCGAGCGCATTGCGCCGCATCTGCCCGCGGAGACACAGATGTATGTGCCCAAAGTGGAGGCGACTCTTTTGCACCGCGAAGGTTGTGAACTGGCCACGTTGAAAGCGCCAACGGTCGGTTAAGCGGTGAGGAGTCCGTGCACGATGCCCACCATAACATTCACTAAGTTCAAACAATGAAGTTGAGCCGCCAGGGATGCCGGAGTCACGGGCAACCCAGGCTTTTGGGGCTAAGTTTCCTCTCGACACAGGAATGTAACAAATGTAGATACTCCGGGCATCCGAGAGCCTTAAGCATACAGCATAGCCACAACCCAATGAACCTTACCAACCTCACATCCAAAGACCTTGCAAAGATCGCCAAGCTCCTGAAGGCCAAGGAATCCCTGCTCGAAAGAGTGGGCAAGGTGGACGCCAAACTATCGGCTTTTGAATCCGGTAAACCTGCGGCTGTTGCTGTGGCCAAGAAGCGGAAGATGTCCGCTGCCGGTCGTGCTGCCATTGCTGCGGCTCAAAAGGCTCGTTGGGCCAAGCTCAAGGGTGGGAAAGCGGCGAAGCCGGCTAAGAAGAAGATCAAGTTCAGTGCTGCAGGCTTGGCTCGTATCCGGGCCGCTCAAAAGGCTCGTTGGGCCAAGATCAAGGCGCAGAAGGCGTAAGCGCTTTCTGCCGCCTTCGGTGGCAACATGACTTTCAGGATCATCATCGGAGCCGTCATTGGCGGAGTCGTTGGCTTCGCCTATTACAAGTTCGTCGGCTGCAAGTCGGGTTGAATGATTTCCGGCTCACCGTGGGTGAGCACCTTGTTTGGGATGGTGCTGGGCTTGTTGGCTTCAGTCAGCTTCAAATAGTTCTCGAAGGGCTTCGGCCGCAGGCGCGGGCGGAGCGGTTAGTGGTTCTTCCGAAGTTGGGCAGGATCAACGTGCAGAAGAAGGGCTGAGTGGCGGCGGCGACACGATTTTGCAGGGGATCTGGGCGTCCTCATCGCAGGAATAGACGGCACACAGGCGATGGTAGCCGTCCGCAATGACGACCTTGTCATGCCGGGGGGCGCGAACCAAAAGAAGCGGGGACACTTGCCGGCCGCTGCGGATCTTCTGGCGGTCCTTTTCGACATGGGAATTGCTGACGCCCAACAGCGACAAACCTGACGCTCTGAAGATATCCTTGGCTTTGAACTTGGTGATACGGGTGGATTTCAGTTTGGCCACACACTTGGCCGCCATGGACGGTGGATATAACAAATTCAGATAGGACTCGGCCGCAGGGTAGTCGTGCGCTTCGGGTTCACTGAGCCATTGAATTTTTGGGGTCGTATTCATGGTTTGTTTCGCCGGTTGGTTGGGCCGATTCTGCGGTTCACTCAAAAAACCGTCAATGGGAAACTCCTCCACAGGACCCGCATCGGCCATGGCGGCGGTCATCCGAAACAAGTGGCGCCCCGGCTTTTTGTCTTGGGTCGCTCGCCAGTTCCCGGGTTTCGACCCGTGAAATACGTCTTGAGTTCAAATGGCTTGGTCTTCAAACTCGGACGAGAATTGCTGCTGAACATCAACACAAGGATCACGCCATGACGAGCCTCGAATGTTTGAAGGAAGCCTTTGCCGGCGAAAGCCAGGCCAACCGCCGTTATCTTGCCTTTGCGAAAAAAGCCGATGCCGAAGGTTTCCCCCAAGTGGCCCGGCTGTTTCGAGCCGCTGCTGCTGCGGAAACGGTTCACGCCCATGCCCACCTTCGCGCGATGAGCGGCGTGGGCAGCACGATGGCCAATCTCCTGGTGGCCATCGCCGGCGAGGCGCATGAGTTTCAGAAGATGTACCCGGAATTCATCAAGGCGGCGGCTGGCGAAGGCCATTCAGCCGCCTTGAAATCATTCAAGAACGCGATGCCTGTTGAGGAGGTTCATCACAGGCTCTATTCCGAAGCGGCAGAGGCGGTGAAAAACGGCAAGGATCTTGCGGAGACGGCCGTCCATGTTTGCGAGGTCTGCGGCCACACCGTGGCAGGTGAAGCGCCGGACCATTGCCCGATTTGCGGGGCCAAAAAAGAAAAGTATACCGAAGTAAAATAAACCGGAAGTTTGCGAGGTGATCGTTTTCCTCGCGTGAGCCTCTTGCTTGGGATCGTCTTGGGTTTCCAGCTTCAAGACGCTTCCGATGGTTGTTCCGAACTCAGCACCGCCCTGTTCCCGCAGACGGCCTTTCTTGCCTTGTCCAATGGACGACGCCCGCATAAGCTCAATGTCATTGATCTGCAATTCCGTGATCCTTCGTCACACAGGAAACTGAGCACTCAATTGCAAGGAGTTGGCCGATGAACTGGTATTATGTCGAGAACGGAGCACAGGCTGGGCCCGTCAGTGATACGGATCTCGAAGCCTTGAAGCAAAGCGGCCGGATTCAGCACGACACGCTGGTTTGGCGCGAGGGCTTGTCAGACTGGCAGCCATACCACCAAGCCGTGCCATCCTCAACGTCAACCAGCTCGCCGCCGATCATTGCGGTCGCATTGCCCGATGGGGCGCGAATCGACCTGCAACCGATGGGTATCGGAGATATTCTGGATCGAACGTTTCGTTTATACCGGGCGAACTTTCTGCGTTTCTTTCTGGTCATGCTCGCCGTGGGGGCGATTCTCTACTTGATTGGCTTGCCATGGCGGTTATCCATGTTTTCGCATCTGCAAGGTCATCATCCCCCCGATTATCATTTCTCAGTTCTGGCATTATCCCTGTTTGGAGGGGCTCTTCTGCAAATTGCCGCCAGTCTAATCCTGAATCAAATCGCTATTGGCACGCTCACGGTCGCCATTTCTTCGGCATTTCTAGGCCAACCCGTTGACATGGGCAGTGCGTTCAAGGCGGTGCGCGGGAGGCTGGGGTCCTTGTTGGCCGCCACGTTTCTCAATTCACTCCTGGTCGGGCTTGGTTTCATGGCCTGCATTATCCCCGGCGTCTGGCTGGCCTTGTCCTGGTTGCTGGTCAGCGAAGTCGTGGTATTGGAAGGGCTCAAGCCCTGGGCGGCGCTCATGCGCAGTCGCGAACTGATGCGCGTCAAGACCGACAGGGGATTTCTCCAGCATAACATTACCAAGGCCAGCGTGATCCTGATCATTATGTTCGTTCTGGGAGCGGTTATCGGTGTGGCCGTTTCCATCCCCTTTGGCATCATGGCCGGCATCCAACAGGCTGCCCATAAAGTTCCGATGACCTTTGGTCCCTTACAAATTGCGCAGGGACTTCTTAGCATCGTGGTGCAGGCTGCGGTTGCTCCAATTGGAATGGTGGCGATGATCCTGTTCTATTACGACATCCGCATTCGCAAGGAGGGTTTCGACCTCGAAATCCTCGCGGCCGCCATGGGTGGCCGTCAGCACCCGTCGTAACGACATGAAGCTTCACGTTTTGGTTGTTCTGGGACTGGCCGTCGCAAGCGCCGGCTCTCCGGCGCGGTCTGAACTGACTCCGACACAGCGAGTTGAACTGCGAGAACAATTGAATTCGTTGGCGGACGCTTTTGGCGGTGGTGATGCCAACAAGGCGGTCAAGGCGGCGGCGGTGCTCCAGCGATGGAACCTTCACCATGCGCCTGCGCTGCCGCTGAACTGGCTCTGCCAACGGGCCGGCGAACTGGCAAAGGACGACTTCGATCCCGAGAGCGAGGATGTTTTGCAATTCATGGCCGCCGTTCGCGGGATGAGCGCCGACTGTGCCGATGCGATTGCACCCTCCCGCGACGCATCCGCGGCCAGACGGACACTCGCGGAAGTGTTGTCGGCGGCGGAATACCGGACGCAAACAAGCGATTCTGGCGATTGGTGGAATCGCGCGTTGACCCGTTTTGTGTCTTGGTTGGACGACATGTTGAGCCGGCTCATGGGCACAGAGTCAGCGGCAAAGTTTGCCACCATCGTGCATTACATCGTGCTCACGCTTCTGTTGCTCCCTTTGATCTTGCTGGTCGTTTACATGATCTGGAAACAAATCCAATGCCGGGAGGCGCCTCCACCGGTGGCAACCGCGCGCAGTTTTGACGCATTGGATACAGCGGACGTTCATCTGGCCCGGGCGCGCGGGTTGTTCCAACGCGGTGAGTTTGGGGAGTCCTTGAAGCAATACCATCTGGCGGTGCTCGCCCACCTGGAGCAATGTGGCATCGTGGTGCGTGATCGCGCGCGCACGAACTGGGAGTATTTTGCCCAAGTGCAGCGGAAGACGGGCAGTGCGGCGTCTCTGGCGTTGTTGCGCAAATTGAATCTCGTGTATGACAAAGCCGTGTTCGGCATGCAGCCCTGCAACGCCGTCCTGGTGGAAGATTTTTCACTGACCGTGGACAAGTTTCTCGCCGCGATGAACCAACTCCATGCTCCGTCTCCATCCCCATGAGCACGCGCGCAAGAATGTTCCTCGCCTCGGGCGGTATTTTGCTGGTGGCGTTTCTGATCGCGTGGGCACTGGCGCGGCGGTTTGAGGCGACGCCGCTTTCCTACGTTCCCAGCAGTTTCAACGCATCGCCCGCGGGCACGAAAGCCCTGTGGGCGACCCTCCAGAAGCTCGGCTTTTCCGTCCAACGCTGGCAACATCCCTGGACCAGGCTCGTCCGTGAAAAAGGCGTTCTGATTCACACCGACGCTGTGTTCGACGAACTGCTGGCCCAAGGGAATCAAGGCGCCCCGCTCCGGGAGGAATACGCCCAACTCGGCCGTTGGGTGGATCGGGGGAATACCGTAGTGGTGTATACATCACCCGATGCGATCTGGCCGTTCTCCCCTGAAAGACTTTCGGAGGAACCGGAGGCCGTTGCTTGGCGTGAACCGTCAGCGCGCCGAACGGCCGCCAGAAAAGAACCCCGCTTTTCCGCCAGTCCTTCCCCCTACGACTTGCTCCTAAAACAAAAGCCCGACATCGTCTTGAGGACGCCGTTGCCAAGCTCCTATACGCACGGCGTCAAAGAAGTCGTGATCGGGGAGAGCCAGGGACTGAAACCGGCCGGCGGCGCCGTCGTGCCGCTGATCGAGGGGGCCGACGAGGCGCTTCACGCCTTTTGGATTCCGCGCGGCAAGGGGCGCGTGATTGTGTTTTCCACGCCCTCGTTCATCAACAATGAATACTGTGGGCGTGAGGACAATCTCGTCCTGATACTCAACATTCTGTCGCGCCTGCCCGCCGGCGGAACCGTTTTCTTTGATGAATATCATCACGGCTACTCCCAGGAGTTTGCCCTGGGGGACTTCCTTTCGCTGCCGATGGTCAAGGTCGCGGGCCTGCAACTGGTTCTGGTGGTCGGCTTGCTGATTTGTTCCAGCGCCCGCCGGTTTGGCGAGCCGATCCCGCTGGTGCGCGACACGCGCCGGTCCGTGATGGAATACACTGTGTCGCTGGGCGACCTGTATGCGCGCGCTTCGACACAACTGGATGCGCTCGATTATCTTTACCGGCATCTGCGCCGCTTCCTGACGGAACGATACGGGTTGCGTTCCGACGCGTCGGCGCTGGAGATCCGCTCGGCGCTTGGAACGACGAAAGAACTCCGGCTTGCCTGGGAGCAACTGGCCGGGGAGTGCGAGCAGCGGCTGGAATCGCGCCAGCTTACCCGCCGGCAGTTCGTTTTGCTGGCCAGACAAATACAACAACTGAGGAGCCACCTGTAATGCCAACCAACGAACCGATTACGAATTCCTTCGATCAACTCCTGAACGAACTGCAAAAGGCCGTCGTCGGCCAGCGCGCGGTGATGGAGCAGGCGCTGGTCGCGTTTTTTGCCGGAGGCCATTTGCTGCTGGAAGGCGTGCCCGGTCTGGCGAAGACGCTGCTCGCCAAGGCGCTGGCGCACACGCTGGGTTCCAATTTCAAGCGCGTGCAGTTCACCCCCGATCTCATGCCCTCGGACATCCTCGGCACGAATGTGTTCGATATGCAGTCGCGCCAGTTTCACTTCATGCCGGGGCCGATATTCACCGACGTGTTGCTGGCGGACGAAATCAATCGCACGCCGCCAAAGACACAAGCCGCGCTGCTCGAAGCGATGGAGGAACGGCAGGTCACGGTGGATGGCGTTCCGCGCATCCTGCCGGCCAACTTTTTCGTCATGGCCACGCAAAACCCGATCGAATACGAAGGCACATTCCCGTTGCCAGAAGCGCAGGTGGACCGCTTCATGATGAAAATCGTGGTCCGATATCCGAGTGATGAGGAAGAACGTGAAATTCTCCGCCGGTATCATGCCGGAATGAAGCCGGATTCGTTCGAAAGGCTGGGCCTGCGGCACGTGCTCGATGCGGAAGCGATCAACGCCACCCGGCGCGCGGCGGAAGCGATTGTCGTCAAAGAAGAAATCGTTTCGTATATCGTGCGGATTACCCATGCCACCCGTACGTCCCCGCGGGTGACCTTGGGGGCCAGTCCCCGCGCCTCTCTCGCCCTGTTGCAGGCCGGCAAAGTGCTCGCCGCGCTGCGCGGTCGCGACTTCGTCACCCCGGATGACATCAAGGAACTGGCCGTCCCGGTTCTGCGTCATCGGTTGATCGTCAAACCCGAGGCCGAGATCGAGGGGCATACGCCTGATCAGGTGATCGCGCACGTGCTCGGCGAAGTCCCGGTCCCGCGCTGAAATGATTTTCACCGCGCGCTTTCTGTATTTGCTGGCCCTCGGATTCGTGCCCGTGGTGTTGGCCGGGTTTGTCCCCGACCTGTTGCCGCTGGCGCTTGGCTACGACGCCGTCCTGCTTTTGTTGGCGGGTTGCGATTACTTCACGATTCCACGCCAGGGAATTCAAGTGGACCGGACGTGCGGTCACATCCTCTCGTTGGGTGTGCGGGAGAACGTCACGGTCCAGATTCGCAACCTCTCCTCGCGCCCGTTGCGGTTGAGGGTCAAGGATTCTCCGCCGCCGGTCTTTCAAGAGGCGGGCCGCGAAGTCAGGGCGCACCTTCCCCGTGCCGGCGTCGCCCAGCATACCTACTCGGTCCGGCCAACGATGAGGGGCGAGTTCTCTTTTGGAGACGTGTTTCTTCGTCTCGATGGCGTCCTCGGCCTGGCACGCAGGCAGATTCGCGTGAAAACCCCGCTGGTCGTCCACGTTTATCCGAACGTGAAACAGTTGTCACAGGTCGAACTGGCGCTGGCGCACGCGTCCATGCTCCAACAGGGGTTGAAACCTTCACGCCTTTTGGGAGAAGGGACGGAGTTCGAGTCGCTGCGCGAGTATGTGCCGGATGATGATTACCGCTGGATTGATTGGAAGGCTTCCGCCAAAAGGAACCGTCTGGTGAGCCGCCAATTTGAGGCGGAACGCAATCAACGGCTGCTGATTGCGATTGATGCAGGCCGGTTGATGGGAGCGAAGGTTGGCGATTTCAGCAAGCTGGACTACGCCACGAATGCGGCCGTGATGCTCGCGCAGGTGGCGCTCAACAAAGGAGATCTTGTCGGGGTGTTGCTGTTCGCGAATCGGATTCTGGCCTACCTGCCGCCCGACAAGGGCCGCGAACATTTGGGACACATCGTGAACGTGTTTCACTCCGTGCAATCCGTCCGGCTGGAATCCGACTACGCGCTTGCGTTCGCTCACTTGACCCGTAAAAACGCGCGCCGGTCATTGGTGGTTTGTTTCACCGACTTGGTGGACGCCGAAGCGTCCAAGTCGCTGATTTCCAGCATGCTGTATCTGGTGCCGCGCCATCTGCCCTTGTGCGTGACGATCAGCGATTCCGATCTGATCGCCGCGCAACGGGCGGTCCCGGTGGGAACCGCGCAAGCGTTCGAGTTGGTGGCAGCCATGGAACTATGGGAAGATCACCGGTCAGCCCAGCGGTTGCTGGAGCGGCAGGGCGCGCTGACCGTCAACGTCCCCGCCAACATGCTCACCACGGCGACCATCAACCGTTACGTGGGAATCAAACGTCGCGGGTTGCTTTGATCGTGCCTCGTCCGGCGAAGAGCAGGTAAAGGTAGAACACAATGCCGAGCGTCAGCCCCAGGGTCATTTTCACCGCCACGGGAATCGCCGGCTGTGGAGAGACATATCCTTCGATCAACCCGGCGATCACCAGCATCGGTGCCGTGCCCAGGACCAGCTTGACGCCGTCCTTGCCCCGCATCGCCAGCGAATCGCGCCGGGTGTAATCGCTAGGGTTTACCAGCGCGCTGCCGACCAGCAATCCGGCCATGCCGGCGACGACGATGACGGAAATCTCGAGCACGCCGTGCGCCGTGACAAATTCAAGCAGGGGTCCCAGCATGCCGTACTGGAAACAGAGCGCCATGACGCAACCGAGCATCAGGCCGTTCAACGCCAGCAGGTAACAGGTTCCGATTCCAAACGTCAGTCCCATCGCAAAGGTCATGAAAGAGACGGAGATGTTGTTGGTCATGATAAACGTGGACATGACCGAAGACGGCATGACGTTGAAAATGTGTTCGGTCCACATCTCCCGGCGATGAATGGATTCCATGAGCGGCGGCGAGAGGATTATCGCGGCGGCGTTCTCATTGATCAGGGTCGCCACGCCCGCCAAAGCTGCGCTTGCCAGGAAAATCAGTGCGGCGAGATTGAAGACGTGAAGGTGCTGTCGGAACGTCCGGGGCAGGTCGGCGCGGAAAAACTCCCAGACGGAGCGGCTGGTCAACGATCGGCTTCGATGCACGTGCGGATGCGCGCGGCCGGCCAGTTGGTTGAGCGCCACCGCGAGATCTGAGTGCGGAAAATTCGTCTGGGCTTGGGCCAGATCACTCGTCAGTGAGCGATATAGTTGACCGAGCCGTTTCAGTTCAGCGCGGCCAAGGGATCGCAGTTTTTGCGTCTCGATGCGCTGCAACAGCGCGGTCAATTGATCCCATCGTTCCCGCCGGGGTTGGACAAATTGAGCCAGGGTCATTGTGGCCGGTCCGAATTGCCGGCGTGGTGCGCCAACAAGTCTTCAAGGAATTGGTCGTAGTCAGGTTCTGCCGGCAGATCGAACCGGGCTTCATCCGGCCCGCCGCGGACCTTGCCCAGGATCACGCTGGCGATCTGATGGCACACGCGTTGGCGCGCACCGGGATCGAGCTGCTGCCGGCGATGGAGATAGCGGTTGATCATGTCATGTTCCGCGGTGCTCAACGTGATGTGCTGGATCAGGGACGCGAACCGGCTGGTTTGGGGCGCGGACGGGTTTTCCGACGACGGCGGCAGGATTTGCGCCATGTTGATCTTGCGTTCGCGCACCACGATGGTTTTGGCAACCAGATCACCCGGGCGCTTGTGACGGGAGTTGAAGAAAATGAAGAACATGCCGATGGCGCACATGGGTCCCGTGCTGTCCACCGGCCGCAGGAGGTTGCGCAGTGCCGCATCGAGAAACGAAATGGAGCCACCGCCATCCTTGAGCACACGGATGCGAATAGCCCGTTTGCCGGGCGTCTGCCCATTCCAGAGCCACTCGAACATCGCAAAATACACCCACTCCACCGTAAACAAGAGAAGGACGAGAAGGACGATCAAGGTTTTCCCGCCCGGCGCCTTGAAGTTGGAAAGCGTCACAACACCGAGCAGCCAGACCGCCACTAATATGCTTACCAGCAGGCCGTAGCGAATCAACGCATCCAGCAGGAACGCCATGGAGCGCGTGCCCAATCCCGCCAACTCCAGGTGCAACTGCACTTGTTCCGGCGTTTCCACCGTCTCGTGAAATGCCAGAGGATGGACATTGTTCAACGGTGTCATCAACCTGTAAGCATACCAAACCACCTGGGAAATGGGAAGTGCGGCGGCATGAACGGGTTTTTCCGATCAGTGAGCCGACGCTGTTTCGCCCGGCCGTGAGCTGTTTTTGGAGCTTGACGGGTACCGGAGCACAGGCGTAAAAGGGCGGGGGTTTGGGAGAAGGATTCGCCATGAGTGACATCCACTTTCCATGTCCCCATTGTGGTCAGCATCTCGCCTGTGCGGATGAAAATGGGGGGCAGGAGATATCCTGTCCTGCTTGCCAACGCGCCATTGTCATCCCCGCCGCGTCGCCACCCCTGCCACCCGTCATTGTGGACACAAAGGCCGGGCAAGAGGTCCGCCGGACACCAAGGGCGGCATCTGCGTCTCCTGTTTGCTCGTTCAGGATGCGGCCGAAACCGCCAATCACGCCCGACCCTGCGGCAAGCGACATTCAATCTCCGCCTCCCCCAGCCTGAATCCCGGCACTCAAGGCAACGCGGGAGGATGTCAGCGTATGACATCCCACATATGGGAAAAGAAGCTGGGCAGACCCGTGACGTGCGAGCGCAGCACTTTGATTTTCAAAATGTTCGATTGCACTTTGCCCTCCCAACAAGCGGGCATCTGCGTCGAATCGCGGTAGGGAGACTGCCGCCCGTGATAAATACAACGAAGCTCATACTTGCCAGCCCTCAAAACTCCCCCGGCGCCTGCGAAATAATCGCGCGCACCCACAAATAGTTTGTAGCTGCTTCCGGCGCGCAACGGCACGCCGAGGAAATAAATCCGGCCCGCCACGGGAACTCCCAGGCCCAGCGTCATGGGTATCCGCTGGCCGCTTTCACTTTTGAGTTCCGCTTCCAGACAGCTCCAAATCTGGGCGCCATTGCCCAGCAATGCCCCGCCATTGAGAAGCAGATTGGTGGAGGTATGGTTATAGAAGTTGACGACGAATGAAACTCCCTCCGAGGTCCTGAAAACGTTTTTGGGTGTTTCAAGGGTGAGTTCCAGGGCCGCCGATGAATTCGTGATCGGGGGTTCCTCTGACCACGGAACCAAAGAGAGGCTCTCGGGCAATCGCTGCGCTTCCGCAATCTGATCCAGGGTCATTTTTCGTTCCAGTTCCGCACGGCGTTGTTTGGCGGCTGCATTTCCCTGCGCAGCGGCCAGACTCAGCCACTTGTAAGCCTCCACCACGTCCCGGGTCACACCGCTGCCTTGTTCATAACAAAGGCCGAGATTGCGTTGAGCCGTGGCCAGCCCTTGCTCCGCCGCCTTGCGATACCACGCCACGGCGGCGGCCCGGTCCAGGGTCGCGCCATAGCCGTATTCATGGCAAACGCCCAGGTTGTATTGGGCTTTCGCAAACCCTTGTTCGGCGGCTCTGCGATACCATGTCACCGCCTCGGCAGCATCTTTGGCCACCCCTTTGCCGTTGGCATAACAACATCCAAGGTTGAATTGCCCCGCCGCATGTCGTTGCTCCGCCGCCTTGCGATACCACTGGGCCGCTTCCGCGGCGTTCTCGACCACGCCTTCGCCCACGAAGTAACAGATTCCGAGCTGGCACTGGGCGGCAGCGTTCCCGTGTTCCGCCGCCTTGCGTAACCATTTGACCGCTTCCGCGTAATTCCTGGACACCCCTTTGCCTTCCTCGTAGCACATGCCGAGGTTGAATTGCGCCTCTGGGTCCCCTCGCTCGGCCGCTTCAAAATTGGGCGTCGTGGCAAAAGGCAGCGGCCTCGGTTCTCGTTTTTCCCCCTTGAGGACGGACACGTCATCGCCCGTCAATGTCGCCTGGGGTTTCTGGTCGGCCGACCATCCGGTTTGAACGGCCCATGCAAGGCCGCAGAACAAGCAACACCGTGCCACCCACGACAGGGATTTTGCGTTCTTGATGACAGCACTATTCATCCACCATTCCTTCTGGTCTTATATCCTGAACTCCTCAGCCGAACGCTGCCCTTCTGTCACGGGAGTGGAGTCCTCTCTCGCTCTTCTTTCGGAATCCAATTCCCGGACTTTGGCCGCACCGATGCTTATGAATGGATCGAAGGCGCCAGCGCTTCGCTTAGCCTACATCCTGCCGGAAAATAGTCAACGCACGGCGGTTTTCAAAACAAGTTACGCGTTTCGACGCCGGGAATGCGGAGTTATTGGCAAGACAACCGATCACTCCGCGTTGATCATCGTCAATCCCGCGAACCAGATGGTGCCGGAGGTTTTCTGATGGATGCCGTCGAGCAGCAGCGGGCAGTCCCAATGCAGCGCGCCGTGAATGACGCCGTCGTCGCCGCCGCCCCAGTGACCGGCCCGGCGCAGGTTGCTCAGATCGAACGTGACCCATCGCCAGCCGGTCCACTCGATCTTCGGGCCGCCGAACTGGAACGTCTGTCCGCTGTCGTCGCGGATGCGCAGGTGCAGGGAGCAGCTGGAGGCGTTGCCAAAGACCCACACGCCGAGCGCCTGCGGTTTGGCCGGGAGCGCGAGCGGCTTGGGGACATCCGGCACGCAGCGGACAAACCGCCAGCCTTCGCCGAAGTTGTAGTCGAGCCGGAACGCCTTCGGCGACGGCGCGGCCTTGCCGCCCGGCGCGTCGGCGATGGCGATGCTCGCGGTGGCGGCGACCTGCGCGTCGCCGTCGGCCGCCGCGCGGAACGCCACCGCCTCGACACGGCGATAGGTCTGCGGCGCAATCTCCGCCACAACGTTGCCGGCGTTGTCGCGCAACTGCGCGCCCAGCGGTTGGGCGATGGGAGAGGGAAGAGGGGAGTTGGGTTGGACGCCTGTCGCGCCGTCGTGCAACACAAAGTCGGCTTCGCGCTGGCCGGCGCGGATCGAAACCTTGTTTGTGGATACGCCCGCGACGGCGATGCCGGCGAACGCGGCCAGCGATGGATTCTGGATTTGCAGACGCACCCCGCCGGCCACCGGCGCGAGCGTCAACGCCAGCGGGTTGGCGATGACAAGCGGCACGTGCTCCGAAGAGCGCGCGAACGTCGTCCAGTTTTCCGCGCCGGTCTCCCGCTGGAACTCCGTCTGCACGGTGACGACGGCTGAAGCGGCGTCGCGCCGGTGAAGCGTGCCACGTAAATCCCGCGTCACCGTCCGCATCGGCGGCAGCGCCACGGTCAGCGGCTTGGGCCACGCACCGTCCGGTCCCTCCACGGCCAGCGCCACGCGCAACGGTTCGGGATAGGGATTGCGCAGCGTCACGCGCACCTGCACACCGCCGGCCTTTCCGGCCGTGACGAGCACGCCGGACTTTGCCGCCGCCGACCACGCCGCCGCCATCGTGAGCGCGACCGTGCGTTGGCGCAGCGTGATGTATTTCGGCAACGGTCCGAGATCGAGCGTGAGTTGGTTGCCGCCGAATCGCGGTGTATAGCCGCCGCCGTCGCCGTTCACCGCTGTGACGTGATCCGCGCCCGCCAGTTCGAGGTCGAGCGCGACGGCGTGCGGTTCGCCGAGTGTCCATGCCGCGAGCTTGTGGTCGCCCGCGGCGTTCTCGCAGAGCAGGATGAAGTCGTCGTCCGTCGCGCCGGACGGGCAGAGCCGCCGCGCAACGCGGTAGCCGGCCAGTTCGCGCGTCATCGTCTGCGCGGCGACGTAGCTGGGCTTCGGTTTCAACTGGTGATCCACGACGCCGAAGTTGTGCTCGTTGTAGCCGGGATCGGTGCCGTCGTTTTTCCAGTCATACCAGATCGAGAGCGGCACGCCGTTGAGGAGGTTGGCGAGTTGCTGGCGGGCGATGAACGCCGCCTGCGTGTCCAGCGGGACGCCCTTGTCGTGGCTGGCGTAGCCCCATTCGCCGCTGATGACCGGCAGGTCCCGTTTGCCGGCGGGCGCGTATTTTGCGATGAGGCCGCGCAGCCGCTGATAATCGGCGGCGGCGCTCTCCGGCGGCTGGCTGTAGGGCCGATACGGATGCACGCTGACCGCGTCGAGATACCTCAGGATGCCCGACGCGAACAGCGGCTCGAAGAACGTCCACGGAAACTCCGACGACCCCGGCGCGATGATCGTCGCCTGCGGATCGGCACCGCGCACGGCGCGGCACGTCGCCAGCGCCAGGGCGGTGTATTGCGTCACGTCCGGCTTCGGTTTCCAGAAACTGATGTTTGGCTCGTTCCAGATTTCCCAGACAATGTGACGCCCGCGAAAATGTTTCGCCGCCACGCCGGCCCAGCGCGCGAACGCCGCAACGCTCTCCGGATGCTGTGGCGAGGCCACTTCCTTCTGCTCGCGCTTCGTGTGCCGGTCGGTGGCGGTAAACGTCTCCTCATAGAGCGCGTTGGAGTAATCAAAGATATAGATCGCACGCAGGCCGCGTTTCTCCAGATTCGCCGTCAACTCGTCGTAAGCGGACCAGTCGTATTCGCCTTTCTTGCGCTCGATGCCGGCCCAGCCAAAGTCCATGCGGATGAACTTGAACCCCGCCGCCGCGATGAGGTCGAGGTCGGCCTCGCGGCCGCGCGTGAAGTGGATGTTGATGCCGACGCCCGCGGGCACGACCGGTTCGGGCAGTTCGGCGGCCAGCAGCAGCGACGGCAGAATGGCGAGCAGCACAAAAGGTTTCATTGTTTGAAGCCCCGGTCTTTACCGGCAAACCGGGGGATTTTTTTTCATCACCTCGCCAGGATGTAGGCGAGGTCCATCAACTTCTGATCAATCGGCTTTTTCTTCGTGTAGGCTTCTTCGAGGGGCGTCAGGTGAGGCTGGCCGTTGATGATGCCGACCAGTTTGTCCGTTTCGCCCGCCTGCATCGCCTCCACCGCCGCCCATCCCATGCGGCTGGCCATGACGCGGTCGCGCGCGACCGGCGACCCGCCGCGTTGCGTGTGGCCCAACACCGTCACACGCACATCGAGGCCGGTGCGCTTGCGGACCTCCTCCGCCAGTGGGAAAATGCCGCCGGACACCTGCCCCTCGGCCATCACGACGATGCTGCTGGTCTTGCCGCGCGCGCGCATCCCGGCCAGCCGCTCGCAAAGCGCCGGCACGTCCGTGGGCACTTCGGGAATGATGATTTCCTCCGCGCCGCCGGCCAGTCCCGCGTAGAGCGCGAGGTAACCGTTGTTGCGGCCCATCACCTCCACGAACGACGTGCGGTCGTGCGACGCCGCCGTGTCGCGCAGTCGGTCAATCGCCTCCAACGCCGTGTTCGTCGCCGTGTCGAACCCAATCGTGTAGTCGGAGCCATAGAGATCGTTGTCAATCGTCGAGGCGCAGATGAGGACCGGCAGGCGCTCCTGGAGCCAGAGGTTGTGCGCGCCCTCGGAGGTGCCGTTGCCGCCGATGCCGATGACGCCGTCCACGCCCGCCGCGCGCAGGTTCGCCGCCGCCTTCGCCTTGCCCTCCCGCGTCATGAACTCCGGGCAACGCGAGCTTTTCAGGATCGTGCCGCCGCGCTGGATGATGTTCGAGACCGAGCGCAGGTTCATCGGGAGGAACGATCCCGCGATCATCCCGGCGTAACCATGCTCGATGCCGGTGACTTCGAGACCGCGGGTGATGGCTGTGCGGACGATGGCGCGGATGCAGGCATTCATGCCCGGCGCATCGCCCCCGCTGGTATAAACGCCGATTCGTTTCATAGGAATGGGCGGAGCGTTGCGGCAAGCCGCCGCAAAGTCAAGTCCGCGCGGCAGCCTACGCGGCGGTGCCTGTGCGCGTCTTTCCGACTCCCGCTGGATGGACGGTAAAATACCGGCTGATGTTGTCGAGCGTCAGCAGCCCGACAAGCCGGCCGTCTTCCATCACCGGAACCGTGCGCTGCCCGGCGGCGAGCATCGCGTCATGCACCGCCGACACCGGCGCGTCCGGCCGCGTGCAGGGGAAATCTTTCGTCATCAAATCCGCCGCGCGCGCCGCGCCGCCCGCCTGCCGCGCCGCCTCCAACACTGCTTCGCGCGTCAACAGGCCGACGAGGTAGCCGTCCGCCATCACCGGGAAATCGTCCTGGCCGCGTTGGAAAATCCACGGCTTGCAGTCGCTCGCCGCGTCGTCCGGTCCGACGGTGACAAACACCGGCGTCATGATGGTTCCGACGCCCACGTCCTGCAACGCGCTGTGCACCCGCACCGTTTTTTCCTCCGCGCCGGCGGCAAAGAAAATGATCACACCGATGACGCAGAGAAGAATCAGGCCTTGATACAAACCATACACCACGAATCCAATCGAGATCGTCCTTCCCAGGGTCGCCGCAATGGCCGTCGCCCTCGGATACGGCAGCCAGCACGCCAGCGACGCGCGGAACAGGCGGCCGCCGTCCATCGGGTAGGCGGGGATTAGGTTGAACGCGATCATCAATTTGTTGACCAACAACATAACGCCGATCAGTTCCGCCCAACTCGTCGGCAGGCCGGGCGTCAACATCAATCCGGGATAATACGGCACCTTAAACGGCACCCAAACCGCGACCGCGTAAAGAACGGCGAAAATCACGACGTTCACCAAGGGGCCGGCCACAGTGATGGCGATCTCGTGCGCCGGCTTCTGCGGGATCGAGCGCAAGGCCGCCACGCCGCCGATGGGCAACAACGTGATGGAACTTACCTTCACGCCGAACCGTTGCGCCACCAAGCTGTGGCCCAGTTCGTGCAGTGCCACGCAGGTAAAAGTGGCCACGATAAATATGGCGCTCCACGCCGCCGCGACCCAGCCCGCCTCCGACCATTCGCCTTCCACCAAGAGCAGCAACAGCAAAAACGTGAAGTGCACCCGTATCCGGATGCCGAACACTTTGGCGATGGTCAGCGACCATTTCATCAATTAGCTGCTTCCATAAATTCGTTTTACTTCGGTTCGCGCGACTCTTAGATTTCAACCGCCCCGATGGGCGGCTGAAAGCCGCTTCACCATAAGGCACGAACGCAACCCGGTCATGGAAAAAATACTGGTCATAGACGACGCGCAAGACATGCTCTACTCGTTCCAGCGAAGCCTTGGAACGCCGGAGCGACAGGTGCTCACCGCCGCCACGCTGGCCGAAGGCATCGAAACCTTCCGCCGGGAGAAGCCCGACGTGACGGTCTGCGACATCCGCCTCGGCGGCGAGAGCGGCCTCGACGGCCTTACGCAAATCCGCCAGATTGATCCCAAGGCGATGGTCATTCTCATGACCGCCTACGGCACGTCGCAGACGGCGATCGAGGCGATGAAACGCGGCGCGTTCGACTACATCCTCAAGCCGTTCGACGTGCCGAAGGTGAAGGCGCTGATTGACTCCGCGCTCAAAGCCGCGCGCGACATGCGGCAGGTGGT
>Ga0209083_1000202_pt1 | contig 93457 bp, 71 predicted proteins | sample AM7aDNAmetaG_FD_184132 | JGI IMG/M metagenome (GOLD analysis project Ga0209083, IMG submission 184132) | Freshwater microbial communities from Finland to study Microbial Dark Matter (Phase II) - AM7a DNA metaG (SPAdes) (version 3) | ecosystem: Environmental > Aquatic > Freshwater > Lake ...
GCCGTCTGGGGTGATCTGGCCCACCGGGAGTTATCGACACATTGTAGTTTTGGCACGGAACGTGGGGGGCTTCATTTTGTTGGGGAAATCAACCGGTTTGAAAAATTAGCCGAGGATCAGGGCCGGACCGCCGAAGCCTACCGGAGGCCGCCAGTCTTTTCAATAGACAGGCGAGACGCCTGTCCTACTATTCAACAGGCGGCCTTTCGACACGCTCAGGGTCCCAAGCATCGTCGAGGGAGACGCCCGTTCTACGATTTGAAAAGACGCGATTAAACCTGGGAACGGCAAAACGCCGACAAGTCGGCGTACTCCATATTGTCATTGCGTTGTCTTTGCCGAGCGGCGTGGTAAAGTTGCGGGTATGAAGACCGGCATCTCCGATGAGTTCCTGCGGGCCATCCCCAAGACTGACCTGCACCTGCACCTCGACGGCTCCCTCCGTCTGCCCACGCTGATCGAACTGGCAAAAAAACACCGGATCAAATTGCCCGCCAAGACGGAAGAGGGCTTACGGCGGTTGGTGTTCAAACACAAGTACGCCGACCTGACCGAATACCTGGAAGGCTTCGCCCACACCTGTGCTGTGATGCGCGACTCGGAAAGCATCGAACGAATCGCGTTCGAGCTGGCAGAGGATAATCTCGCCGAAGGTGTACGCTACATCGAGGTCCGGTACGCCCCGCAATTGCATATCCACGCCCGGCTCAGCCTGGCAGAAACCGTCCGCGCCGTTGACCGTGGATTGCGTCGGGCCCAACGCCACCACAACCGGTCCGCCGCGGTGCGCCACGGAGTAGATGTGCCGTTCCATTTCGGGATCATTGTCTGCGCCCTGCGCTGTTTCACGCCGGCGATGTCGACCTATTACCAACAACTGTTTCAAGTGTTGCCGCATGCGCCGGCGGACCAGATCTTTGCCACCGCGTCGATCGAATTGGCGCGAGCCGCAGTGCAATTGGTCCGCGAGGAAGGCTTGCCGATTGTCGGCTTTGATCTGGCGGGTGCCGAAGCAGGTTTCGCGGCCGAGGTGCATCGCGCGGCATTCCAGTATTGTCATTCGAATTTCCTGAAGAAAACGATTCACGCCGGCGAGGCCTACGGACCGGAATCCATTTTTCAGGCGATTACAGATTGTTACGCAAACCGGATCGGGCACGGCACCTGGTTGTTTGCCCACCAGATGATTCAGGATCCGGCCATCCGTGACCGCCCCGAGTATTGCCGGCTGCTGGCGGAATATATTGCCAGTCAGCGCATCACCATCGAAGTCTGCCTGACCAGCAACATCCAAACCAACCCGCGCCTGCGCGTGCTGGAGTGCCACCCGTTGCGCCAGATGCTCGACCGCGAGATGTCCATCACCCTCTGCACGGATAACCGGCTGGTATCGCACACGACGGTCACGGATGAACTCCGCCTCGCGGTGCGCTACCTGAAACTATCGCCGGCGGAGCTGCAGAATGTGGTCATGGCCGGGTTCAAGGGCAGTTTCTTCCCCGGAACATATCGGGAGAAACGGGATTACGTCCGCTGCGTGATGGACCGGTATGAAGCGCTGGCGGCGCAACAGCCGAATCTTCCCGGTGGGGCGGGCTGTCCCTAGCCCGCCGTTTGTGTCGTCAACCTCTGACGGCGCGGTCGGGATTGCCGAGGACGGCGTCTCGTCCGACTCGGCTCCGCGCCTACCAAAAACAATCAAACGTTCCGACAGAAGTCGCGAGTCCATCTCGGACTTCCAGCTTGCGCATTATAACGAAGACAGGCGAGACGCCTGTCCAACGAGCCGGTAAACGGGCGGCCCTTCGACAGGCTCAGGGTCCCGAGCATCGTCGAGGGAGACGCCCGTTCTACTATTTGCGGCGTTACCGGTTGATGTGCACGATTTCGGCGGGCGGGAAGCCGTTGAAATACGTGGACGAAGCGTGGCTGTAGGCGCCGATATTCTCGCTGTACAACAAATCGCCCAACTCGAGATTCGCCGGCAATTGCTCGGCCATCGAAACCACGTCCAAGGCGTCACAGGTCGGGCCGAAGACGGAACAAATTTCTGTGGGCCCTTTCTTGAAGGCCTTGAGATGATAGTGGCAGTGATCAAAAATGACGCCTGAAAAAGTGTGATAGACGCCATCGTTGATGTAGTAGCAGAGTTTCCCATCACGGACGGCCTTCCCGATGATCTGGGAAACGGCAATGCCGGCAGTGGCGACCATGAAACGGCCCGGCTCGGCGAGAATCTGGATTTCCTTCGGGAACAGCCGGTCGAGCTCGGTGTTGACGGTGCTCGCCAATTCGGCAAATGGCTTGACCGATGAATCGTACGGTGCTGGAAAACCGCCCCCGATATCGAGCACGTTCATCTTGGTGTAGCCACGTTCCCGGGCTTCCTTGAAAATGTTGGCAGCCAGGTTGAGGGCTTGGACGTAGTTCTCAAAGTTGGTGGTCTGACTGCCGACGTGAAAGCTCAAACCTTCCACCGTGAGACCGGCTTTGGCTGCCGCGAGGATCAAATCCACCGCTTCACCGGGGGCGGCACCGAATTTTGACGAGAGTTCGACCATGGCACCGGTGTTGGCCACCTTCAGCCGCAACGCGAGGCCGGCGTTGGGTGCGTATTTTTTAATTTTCCGGATTTCCTCGGCATTGTCGTAGGTCACGAGCGGGTTGTAGTGATCCAGCTCCGCGAGCGTCTCGTTGGCCTTGATCGGATTGGCGTAAATGATCTTGTCCCAAATCCATTGCTGACGTTTTTTGGCCGGTAAATCCTTGATGTTCTCGCAGACAATCCGCAATTCTGGCAGGGACGCGACATCGAAACTCGCGCCCGCCTTGAACAGGGTCCGAACAATTTCCGGATTGGGGTTGGCCTTGACTGCGTAATAGGCCTGCACGCGCGGCAGGTACTTCTTAAAGGTCGCGTAGTTGCGCCGTAACTCCGCATGATCCACAACGAACAGCGGCGTGCCGTATTCCCGAGCGAGCCTCTTGAGCGTGGTAAGCGAAACCATGATTAGTCTCCGTCGGTGATCAGGAAATTCTTAAACTGCCACGGGTCGCGCCGGTCAATGTTCGGTTTGTTATAACCGGGGAACGCGTTGGCGTAATGCTTCAACGGGGTCCAGTCTGACGGTTTGGAAATCCACCGGCCCAGATACGGCTTGGCAATTTTCAGGACATACTCGTGTGGTAAATCATCCGGTACGCACACGCCGCGCGCCGGGTTCTCAATCATCCACGAGACCGCGGCCACCACGGAAATTGCCACCTGCATGGTCGTGGCATTTTGATGCGGCACGAGCCGGCGCGATTCCTCAATGCTCAGGTCGCTGCCGATCCACCACGAATTGTAAGAATGCCCCATCAGCAACGAACCGAGAATGTCCGCGCCACTGGTAATTTCGTCGTTGAGGATCCGTTGCTTCTCTGGCAATTGGTAATCGTAGCCGCGAAGTTCGTTCAGCGAGGCAATCGCCACGTCGGCCGGACAATAGGCGTAGTGCACCGTGGGCCGGTAGACTGCCTTGCCTTTTTTCCAAACCGTCAGCCGGTCGGAAATCGTGAAGGCTTCGCCATGCCGGACCACCATGCCGCGGATGCAATAATTCGGCACCCAGGAAACCACCCAGGTATTGATCCCCATCCGGGCGAGGCAGATCTGGTTGCGCGGCCCGCTCGAGTGTTCATAGGCGAGTTCGGGCAATTCTTTTTCGTGCGTGCCCCACCCCATCTCGGAGGTCGTCGTGCCTTCTTCCCGGAACCCTTCGACGCTCCAGGTATTCACGAACTCGTCCACTTCTTTGGGCCGGTTGGTGATTTGCGTGTCGCGTTCACTGCAATGAATGACCTTCACACCGAGCTGCATCGCCAGCTCGTTGAATTTCTGGTCCGCGATGAGTTGGCCGAGTTTCTCTGCCGCCCGGCCGGTCACCCGCTTGTCTTTGAGGGTGCGCTTGCCAATATCCAGCAGCCCTTGCTTGGTGAAATGAGAAATCAACCCGGGATTGGCGCCGTGTTCCAAGACGGCGGTCGGGCCCGGTGTTTTCCATTTCGCGGTCAGTGCCCGAAGCTTCATGTGCCGCCAGTAGAGCGTCATCTTTTGCGGAGGCGCATTCTTCGAGTTCTCGTAGGGATCCCAGAGCTCGACGGAAGTGTTGACGTACAGGATGCCACGATCGTGGCACCACTGGACCAGTTCGCAACAATCAATATTCCACGCCAGATCAATCAAGACATCGCCGGCGGTCAGATATTTGCCGAGCAGCGCGCCCATGTTCGCCCGCGTCACGCGGTCCTGCACGAACTTCACCCCCCGTTTCAACCACGGCTGGAGTGCCGCCCGGCGATCCTCGAAATCCATGATGGTGATGTCTCGGCACGGCACGCCGAGCTCTTTGACCAGAATCGGCAATGTGCATTGCGCGACCGCGCCGTAACCAACAAATAAAATCCGTTTTCCAAATTTGATCATAATGCTCCTGAATTTTCGCCGGGGCCAATGTGTCTGAAATTGTTTTTTCTGACAAGTGTTTTCACGGTCTGATTTATTGGCTTGCCGGTGCGGGGGGGGAGTGATTAGGCTATCCTGCAGCAGGAGAAATTAATGGCCAAGCTGAAAAGCAAGCTGCGCCGGGGGGCAACCCGGGGGATCTTTCCCGTTGTCGGTGTTGGCGCATCGGCGGGCGGATTTGAGGCATTCAAGAAAGCGCTGGAAGCCCAAGCCTGGCTCGCTGCCATCATCGAATCCTCTGATGATGCCATTACCAGCATCGATCGAGCCGGCCAGATCATCAGTTGGAACAAGGCGGCCGGGCAATTATACGGCTATGCGGCGGCGGAGGCGCTGGGACGACCGATTTCGATGTTGGTTCCGGCTGACAAATCCGCCGAGTTGCGGCGCCTCCTGAAACTTCGGCGGCGGGGCCAGAAGATTGTCGGGCATGAAACGGTCCGAACCACCAAGGACGGGAAACGCCTGAATGTGTCCATGACGATTTCACCGATCCGGGACGCGACCGGCCGATTGATCGGCTCGTCTGCCTTTGTCCGGGATATTACAGCACGCAAGCAGGCAGAATTTAAGTTGCACGAAAGCGAAGACCGCTTTGAACAAATGGCCGCCAATGTGGGGGAAGTATTTTGGCTGGCGAAAGCCAATCTGCGCCAGATGCTGTACATCAGCCCGGCCTTTGAGATCATCTGGGGGCATTCCCGCGAAAAGTTGTACGCGAACCCGCAGCTCTGGCTGGAGAGCGTCCACCCGGACGATCAACGAATTGCCCGGGCAGCATTTATTCGCAACCGAACCACAACCGCCCCATTGGACGCGGAATATCGCATCCAGCGGCCGGATGGCACGATCCGGTGGATTCAGGATCGAGGCGGACCGGTCCGGGATAAGACCGGCCGCATTTATCGCATCGCGGGAGTGGCCCGGGACATCACCCGACAGAAACAGGCGGAGGCGGCCCTGCGCGAAAGTGAAGCGCGGTTCCGCGTCCTGTTTGATGAAGCCAACGATGGGTTGCTGCTGGCGGACGGCCAGACCAAGCGTTTTCTGCTGGCCAACCGGCAAATCCAAAAGTGGTTGGGCTATTCCGCAGCCGAGCTGGTCAAAATGTGGATTCGTGACATTCACCCGGTTGCCAACCTACCCCACATCATCAAGGATTTCGAACGCCAGAGCCGCCAAGAAATCTCGCTGGTCCAAAACGTCCCGATGCGGCGCAAAGATGGGACCGTCTTTTACGCCGACGTGAATTCAGCGCGGATCACCTTGCAGGGCCGCCTTTATCAACTGGGAATTTTCCGCGATGTCACCGAGCGCAGGCGGCTTGAAGCAGAAATTCAGCAGATCAGCGAAACTGAGAAACAGCGCTTGGGCCACGACCTGCACGACGGATTGAGCCAGCAGTTGATCGCCGTCCGCTACATCGCCAGCGAGTTGGAATCCGCGCTCCGCGAACACGCCCGGCCTGAAGCGGCCACGGCGGCCAAGATCGTGCGGGAGTTGTCCCAAGCTTCCAAACAGATTCATGATATCGCGCGCGGGCTCTGCCCGATCGAATTGAAGAATTGGGATATTGTGTCGGCCCTTGAAGAACTGGCCGCCGCCACCACCGATCGTTTCCAGATTACCAGCCGGGTGGTCGGGCCGCGCCAGATTCACTGGGCGGATCTGGATACGGCCCGCCAACTCTACCGGATCGCGCAGGAAGCCATTACCAATGCCGGAAAACATAGCCACGGCCAGCACATCACGATTCGTCTGGTGAAACAGCCGCACCGGATTATCCTGACTGTGAAAGATGACGGGCGCGGCATTCCCGCGCGGAGGCGGGGCGGGACCGGCCTGGGGTTGCAGGTCATGCAATACCGGGCCAACCTCATCAATGCCGAACTGACCATCGCCCGTGGCCCCGGCGGCGGCACCCTGGTTACCTGTGTCTTACCCACGCCCAAACCCCAGCGGCGTTCATCATGAAGGCAGCCCCCCCACCGGCCACGCGTAAGAAAAAAATTCTGATTGTGGACGATCACCCGTTGCTGCGGGAAGGACTGACGCGCTTGATCAACCGGCAACCAGATCTCCTGGTTTGCGGCGAAGCTGGCACGACGCCGGAAGCGCTGGCGGCCGTGCGCAAACACCCGCCCGATATTGCGCTGATCGACATTTCCTTACCTGGTTCCGATGGCTTTGTGCTGACCCAAGCGCTCCAAGCTCGACGCCACAAAGTGCCGGTCCTGATGTTCTCCATGCACGATGAATGGGTCTATGCCGAGCGCGCGTTGCAGGCGGGTGCGCGGGGCTATATCATGAAACAGGAGCCGACGGAAGACTGCTTGCACGCGATCCGCCAGGTCCTTGCCGGTGAGATTGCAGTCAGCCGCGCCATGACCAATCAACTGGCCCATCGATTGAGCACGGCGGGGAGTCGAACTCCGATTGATCAGCTCAGCCATCGCGAACTGGAAATCTTTCAATTATTCGGGGCCGGCCGGACCAGTCGTGAGATCGCCAGTTCCCTTCACCTGAGCATTAAAACAATCGAAGCGCATCGGGCTAATATCTGTCAAAAACTCAGCCTCCACGGAACCCCTGATTTACTCCGCCAAGCCACCTACTTTGTGCAAGACGAGCGGCACCCGCCCACGGGTGTTACTTGACACTGTCACCATTCCACTGCCGTGGCTGGTAGCGCCCTTCCGGGCCTTCGCCGCGCCGAAGTGGCTTCGGCCACACCGACGGGCGCGACCGGCCAAGTATGAATCACCGACATCGCGCCCGGAAGGGCGCTCCTCCGGCGGCAGGACCCAGCGCCGGAAGCCAGCCCACCTCAGTCTGGCCAGCCAGATTAGTTGCCTCAACGCAGACATCGCGCAACCAAGCCCGCACCCTTACCGCTGCCAAGTGACAAACTCCTAGGAATTCACCTGAGGCAAGAATCAGGGTTCGACCTAATTGTGCCGTTGGGCTGCCGCAGGTAGCCTGACTCAAACAGAAACAGGCAAAACAGCGAAACTGAATTAATTTTGGAGTCATTGTCCGATGAAGAAGATTACCATGGAACCACCGACGGCTGAAGAAATCGCTCTTTGTGCCTATGGGATCTGGGAAAAAGAAGGTCGGCCTGCTGGGCGTGATGCGGCCCACTGGCGACAGGCGGAAGCGCAATTGCAAGCCGACTATTTCCACGAGCAGTTGGCGGCGGTCCAATCCACTCCAGCCCCCCGCACTCGGCGCGCTAAAATCGCCACCCGGTCAATCCATTCTTTCCAGGAGATTTCCGTATGAAGACTGTTCGCGAGGAACGGGAATTGGTCGTGGACCTTCCGGCGCAAGGGATCGGAACGTCAGACAACCGTCATGCCCTGCAAATCCTCTCAGCGGATCGCTTGCAAATGGAGGCTTGAATCGCATGCTTACCAAGCCAACTTTCCCGGTGCTGGTGGTGGATGATCAACCCGCGTGGCAGGATTTGGTGGCCATCTATCTGGGCGAGGTCTGGTCGCCGGCCCAGGGGTTGGCAATCGAATTCGCAGAGGATGGCGCGGTGGCTCTCGCCAAGTTGCTGACAAAACAATTCGCCATGGTGATTTTGGACTGGAACTTACCGGTCTTGGGCAAGGGGGAAGTTTTGCGACAACTCCGGCGCCGGGGAATCCACACTCCGGTCATCATTATCTCCAGTGCGCCCCGGGCGGAAATTGACGATGATCTCGAAGCTTTCACGGCGGCTTATGTGAGCAAAGACCAACTGAGTCCCGCCACATTGGAAGTTGCGATTGCGCATGCCTGTGGGTGCGCCCAGGTGGACAATCCCCAGCTTGGTGTGGGAAATCTGTCGCCGCACCACCCTGCCGACGTCCGTCCAATCGTTGAACGTGTCTGAGAGCTCTGCCGGCACTTGGCGGGTTAAATGGCCGCTCTTTTCAGTGGCTTTTCGGCCCCGTCATCAGCTAAGTTTCAGTCGTGAAAATCACCCCGCTCAGTCAAGTTCCCTGGGAACCGGCTGATGAACAACACCAATTCCAGAATCCGGCCGATCAGCCGTTCAAGTTCATCTGCCTGATCCCCGCCAAATTCGAAAAGTGCTAAATGCCACGATTGACAAAGATCTATACCCAGACCGGCGACCGGGGGGAGACGGGCCTGGTGGCCGGTAAGCGGGTCAGCAAAGATTCCCCGCGGATCTGGGCCGCTGGCACGGTCGACGAATTAAATTCGGCGATCGGCCTGGCCTGCGCCGGAAAGCCCGACCGGCAGACGGCGGCGATTTTACCGCAGATTCAAAACGACTTGTTCAATCTCGGGGCGGAACTGGCCACCTTACCCGCCGATTTCAAGGTCGGGATGCCGCGCATTGAACCGCACCAAATTGTCGGGCTGGCGAAGTTAATCGACGAGCTCAATGCGACGCTGGGACCCTTGGAAGAATTTATCCTGCCTGGCGGAACGGTGGCGGCGGCGCAGCTGCACGTGGCTCGGACGGTCTGCCGGCGCGCCGAACGGTTGTGCGTGCGGTTGGCCCGCCGCGAGAAGATTGGCGAATGCGTTGTGCCGTATTTAAACCGCTTGGGCGACGCCTTGTTTGTGTTGGCCCGCTGGACCAACTTCAAAGCCCGCCGTCCGGAAACGGCGTGGCAGAAACCCGCGATTAGCCGCCGACGAGGGTCGGGCCGAACCGGGTCGACAAAGCGGTAAACACAATCTCGCCGACTTGCACCAGATTAAACCGGGAGTTGTCGATAATCAGATCGTGATGAAAGGGATGTTGCGGGTCTTTGCAAAAAAATGTTTCCACGTAGTGCCGCCGCGCCCGGTCCCCTTCCGCCACCACCTTCTCAGCTTCCGCATGGGAGAGATTTCGATCGTCGGCAATCTTATTGATCCGCCAGTCGCGCGGGGCCACGAGGCGCACATGCAACCCATTCTTGAGATCCTGGGTAATGAGATAGCTGCCGCGGCCGAGGATAATTGCATGCCCATGAATCGCGAGGGACCGAATCACTTCCGCGAGTTTGCGGATGACCACAGACTCATCGATGTGCCGATTTAGCAGAGCGTCAAAAAACTCGCTCATCTCATTGCGCCGCCGGCCGTCAATGGCCTCCACAACCCCGCGCGCCAGGTGGAGCTCATTGGCCACCTTGATGAGCAGCGTCTGGTCGTAGGTAACCCACGCAAAAAACGGCTTGCAGCGTTCATTGAGGATATCTTGCAGCCGGAGGGATAACGCCAGCCCTTCACATCCGTATTCGCGGGAGATCGTAATAAACGGGAACAATTCTGGAGCCAATGGCTGCCCGTAGCCCCGGGCTTTTTCCCAAGCATGAACGTGGGCCGTAATCCGCGCTTCCAGACTCGCCACTGCCCAGCCATGAGAAACTAGATTCATGTTGCCGACTGAAGATAACTCGCAACCTTCAGTCGTGCAAGTGCCCGTTGGAATGCCGCGGCCGCCCGCGGCTCGTCAATCACACCGGTTTTATTCGCCAAGCGCATTGTCGCCCGCTCTTTTGCCCGGGTGGCCCGCGCGGAGTCAATTTCATCCGGCCGTTCGGCGCTCCGCGCCAGAATGGTCGTCTGGTCGGGCTGCACCACGAGAAATCCGCCGCCCACCGCCAGATATTGATTTTGGTTGTCCGCCAGATTCAACCGCACAACACCGGGTTTCAGCGCGAACACAAACGGGGCATGGCCCGGCAAGATCTCAAAGACGCCTTCCTGGCCGGGCGCGATGACAAACTTGACCGGCACCTGCAGACAGGATTTCTGCAGGGTCAGGATTTCAAGTTGAAATGTCTTTTCGCTGGCCATCAGGCTTTCATTTTCTCGGCTTTGGCACGCGCTTCCTCGATCGCTCCGACCATGTAAAACGCCTGCTCCGGCAAATCATCGCATTTGCCGTCGAGAATTTCCTTAAAGCTCCGGATCGTATCGGCCACCCGCACGTACTTGCCGGGCGTCCCGGTGAATTGTTCCGCCACGAAAAACGGCTGCGAGAGAAACCGTTGGATTTTGCGGGCCCGCGCCACGGTCAGTTTGTCTTCCTCGCTCAATTCTTCCATGCCGAGAATCGCAATGATGTCCTGCAAATCTTTATAACGCTGCAACACCTGCTGGGTGGCCCGCGCCACCTTGTAGTGTTCATCCCCCACAATGAGTGGATCCAGAATCCGCGAGGTCGAACCGAGCGGGTCCACGGCCGGATAAATGCCCAGTTCGGCAATCTGCCGGGACAACACAATCGATCCGTCCAAGTGCGTGAAGGTCGTGGCTGGCGCCGGATCGGTGATGTCATCCGCCGGCACATACACCGCCTGCACCGAGGTGATGGAGCCGTGTTTCGTCGAGGTAATGCGCTCCTGCAAATCACCCATTTCCGTCGAAAGCGTGGGCTGATAACCGACCGCGCTCGGCATGCGGCCCAGCAGCGCGGACACCTCCGAACCCGCTTGGGTGAAGCGGAAGATATTATCAATGAACAAGAGCACGTCCTTGTTCTCGTAGTCACGGAAATATTCAGCCTCGGTCAACGCCGCGAGCGCGACGCGCAACCGGGCGCCGGGCGGCTCGTTCATCTGACCGAACACCATGACCGTATTCGCAATGACGCCCGACTCGGTCATTTCGAGATAGAGATCGTTGCCTTCGCGGGTCCGTTCACCCACCCCACCGAAAACCGAAAAGCCGCTGTGTTCCTTGGCGATGTTGCGGATGAGCTCTTGAATGAGGACGGTCTTGCCCACGCCCGCACCGCCGAACAGACCAATCTTGCCGCCCTTGGCAAACGGGGCCAAGAGATCAATGGATTTCAACCCGGTCTCAAACAGTTTATTGGCCGCCACCTGCTCCTCAAAGGCCGGGCTGGCGCGGTGAATCGGCAGGCGCAACTTCGCTTCGACCGGTCCTTTGCCATCAATCGGCCGACCGAGGAGGTCAAAGATCCGTCCGAGCGATGTATGCCCGACGGGCACGGTAATCGGCCCACCGGTATCGATCGCTTCCATGCCGCGCACCAGACCTTGAGTGGCGCTCATCGAAACGGTCCGGACAATGTGGTCCCCGAGATGGCCGGCCACCTCAACGGTGAGGTCGATGCCTTTGGCCGTGTCCGTGATCGTGATGGCGTTATTAATCGCCGGCATTTCTTCGGTGAAAAATTCGACGTCGACCACGGGTCCGATGACCTGCGCGACCTTGCCTTTGCGATGTATTGTGTCTGTACTCATTTTTTCCTTTTTCTCAAACTGCACCCTGAGCGAAGCGAAGGGTCTCGGTCGAAACCGCGAAACGACTGAGATTCTTCGCGACGCTCAGAATGACAAACCAAACCAAAGTGCTATTCCTTCTTCGCCAGCGCGTCCGCGCCGGAAACAACTTCTAACAGCTGACTGGTGATGCTCGCTTGCCGCGCGTTGTTGTACTGGCGCGTCAAACCAGTAATCATGTCCGATGCGCTGTCGGTCGCGGATTTCATCGCGATCATGCGCGCGGCCTGTTCGCTCGCCAATGATTCGACCAACGACCGGTAAATCAGCACTTCGACATACTGCGGCAAAAGCGTATTCAGCAACTCCTCGGCATTGGGCTCAAACTCATACGCTGCCCGCTGTTGCGGAGTGGTCGTTGCCGGCTGCACGAGGGGCAGCAACTGCACGACGGCCGGCTGCGATTTCAAGACACTGATAAATTTTGCGTACGCCAGAAATACCTGATCGTATTTACCCGCGCCATACTCCGTGGTGACCAGTTTTGCGACGGCGCCGATTTCTTCGAGCCGCACGTCGCGGGAAGGCTGCGGAAACTGCTGCACAATATTCGCTTCGAGCCGTTGGAAATGCTCCCGGCCTTTGCGCCCAATCGTGATCAGATCCACCGGCACGCGCTGCTCCTGGAAAAACCGCTGCGCCTCGCGGATGATGCCGGCATTGAACGCGCCGCACAGGCCGCGGTCCGACGTCACCAGTACGAGCGCAATCCGTTTGACCGGCCGGTTGGCCATCAACGGATGCCGCGCCGCGCCGCCACTCGAGCCGACGACATCCTGCAAGATTACCGAAATTCGGTCCGCGTACGGCCGGGCCGACTCGGCTTTTCCCTGGGCGCGGCGCAACCGGGCGGCGGCGATCATGTTCATCGCGCGCGTGACCTGCCGGATGTTCTTCACGCCCTTGATGCGGCGGCGAATATCGCGGAGAGAAGCCATGAGTAGTGAAAAGTGAAGAGAGAAGAGTGGGGCGGCTTCTCGCTTACGATTTCCTCCCGGTTGTCGCGCACCATTGTTCAGGCGCATCCATCATTGTTACCAATTGCGCACAAATGTGATTATAGCTCGCGCTGAGAGTTTGATGGGCTGCCGCTTTGACATAGCCACACCGCAGAGCAGTGTCGAGCCAGTGCGTTGTTTCCGCCGCTTCAGCGTCCGCATCGCTAAGCTTGCTGACGAAGGAAAGCGGATACCGTCGCTTCCGCCATGCCTCGGTAATATTCGCCCCAACCGAACGCGAAGAACGACGCACTTGATCCGTCAACGAATAGCGCTCGGCCACAGGAAAGATCCGCGTCAGCTGGAACACTTCAAGTGCTGCCTCGAAAGCGTTCTGGTACACGGTTAAATCCCGATGGTCGCGAATCTGCATGTCGTTTCTCTCGTCGCTCCTCGCTCGTCACTCTTCGTTGGTTACTGCCCACTAAAAAGGCCTTTGAATTCTTCGGCCGCCTTCTTCAAGCCGGCGACGACTTCGTCGGTCAATTCCTTCTTGGTCCGGAGCTGGTCCACGGTCGCCGCATACTTGCTCTTGAGGAATTGCAGGAATTCCGTCTCATACTTGCGAATCGCTGGGATTGCCACGCCATCGAGATAGCCATTGGTGGCAGCCCAGAGGATGGAAACCTGGTCTTCATTCGTCATCGGCTGATATTGCGGCTGCTTGAGCAGTTCAACCATGCGCTGACCGCGATCGAGCTGCGCCTTCGTGCCTTTATCGAGATCGCTCGACAATTGCGCAAACGCCGCCAGTTCCCGGTACTGGGCGAGGCTCAGGCGCAACGTGCCGGCAATTTTCTTCATCGCCTTGGTTTGCGCGCTGCCACCCACCCGGCTGACGGAGAGGCCCACGGAGACCGCGGGTCGGATGCCGGCGTAAAACAGGTCGGACTCGAGGTAAATCTGGCCGTCGGTGATTGAAATCACGTTCGTCGGGATGTACGCGGAGAAGTCGCCTTCCTGCGTTTCAATGATCGGCAGTGCCGTCAGCGAACCACCGCCCTTCGGGTAGAAGGAATTGAACTTGGGCGCGTCCACATTCAATTTGGCGGCGCGCTCGAGCAACCGGCTGTGCAGATTAAAGATATCCCCTGGGAACGCTTCGCGGCCCGGCGGCCGGCGCAGCAGCAACGAAATTTGCCGATAGGCAATCGCGTGCTTGGAAAGATCGTCATAAATGATCAGCGCGTGCTGGCCATTATCGCGGAAGTGTTCGCCCATCGACGCGCCGGCATACGGCGCCACGAATTGCATCGGGGCCGCATCGCTGGCCGTGGCGCTGACGACGATGGTGTAATCCATCGCACCGGCCTTCTCCAACGTCTCCACCACACTGACGACGGTGGATTTTTTCTGGCCGATGGCGACGTAGATGCACTTCACGTCGCCCCCTTTTTGATTGATAATGGTGTCGACGCAGATGGCCGTTTTGCCCGTCTGGCGGTCGCCGATGATGAGCTCGCGTTGGCCACGGCCGATCGGAATCATCGCATCCACAGCTTTTAAACCAGTCGCCAGCGGCTGCTTGACCGGTTCGCGTTCGATCACGCTGGGCGCCCGGGTTTCAATCGGGCGAATCTTTTCGGCATTGATCGGGCCTTTGCCATCGATGGGCTGGCCGAGCGCATTCACAACACGGCCGAGCAGGGCATCGCCGACCGGGACACTGAGAACGCGGCCGGTCCGCTTGACCGTCTGACCTTCTTCGATCTGGGTGAAATCGCCCAGAATCATGACGCCGACGTTATCGCGTTCGAGGTTGAGCGCCACGCCGAAGTTGCCGCCCGGGAACTCGAGCATTTCCTCGGAAAGACAGTTCGGCAGGCCCGAGACGCGGGCAATGCCGTCGCCGCATTCCAAAACGGTGCCCACTTCCTGAACGGAGACCGCGGATTTGAATTCGCTGATACTGCGCTTCAGGACATCGGAGATTTGTTTCGAGTCGAGTGTAAGTGTGTCAGCCATGGATAACCTCTACTGCGCTAACTTCGCTTGAATCTGGTCGAGCTTGCGGCGGAGACTGCCGTCAATGATTTGTTCGCCGACTTTGATGATTGCACCGCCGAGAATCGCCGGATCAACCTTCTGAAACAGCCGCACGCTCTTGCCGGTCACGCGATTGAGTTCGGCGACCAGCCGGTCCAATGTGGCCCCGTCGATCGCCACCGCCGTGGTCACTTCGCCGGTCACCTTCTGCCGCGCGGCATCGGCAATCGCATTAAATTCAGCGATGATTTGCAGGACCCGGCCGCCGCGATCCTGATCGCTGAGCGTGGTCAGCGTCGTCAAGACGAGCGAATGCACGCGGTTCTGAAATAATTCACTCAGTGCCAGACGCTTGCCTTCCGGTTTGATGTTCGGGTCTTTGAGAAACTGCAATAGTTCCGGATTCGCCTTGAGGAGTTCACCGAGCCGGTGGAGTTCTTCCTCGACACGGTTGACCACACTTTCGGCCTGCGCCATTTCAAACAGGGCGCGCGCGTAGCCGGTATTGATCGGGTCGTGCGGCATCAGGGCTTCCGGACTTTCGCGAGATCGGTAATCAGGCCGTCAATGAGCTGCTGGTGGGTCGCGGCGTTGACTTCCTTCTCGATGATGCGCCCAGCAATCTGGACCGACAGGCTGGCAATCGTGTCCTTCATTTCCTGGATGCCTTTTTCTTTCTGGCGAATAATTTCCTCTTGCGAGCGCGAGACAATGGCCGAGGCTTCGGAGTTGGCTTTGTCCACGACTTCTTTGCGGACTTTTTCACCCAACTGCCGGGATTCCTCAATGATCTTGCCGGCTTCCGCGCGGGCTTCGGCGATTTGCTTCTGGTAATCGTCCATCAGCGTTTTCGCTTCCACGCGCAATTTCTGGGCGTCGTCGAGCTGGGCTTTGATCATCTGGCCGCGGCGGTCGAGCGCCTCGGCGATGGGCTTGAACGCGAACTTGGCGAGCAATACCAAGAGCACGCCAAACGTGATCAACGTCCAGATTTGCAGGCTGTAGTCCTGCGGCACAATTCCGCTATCGCCTTCCTCGGCGGCGCGCACCACTACCGGCAGCGCCGCGAGGCCGACCGCGAGGGCGGTGCCGCGGATGAATCGGAGAATGGTCTTCATGGCCGCGTTACTTGACCGCGAGCAAGATGAACGTGATCAGCAGCGCGTAGAGCGCCTGCGCTTCGACGAGCGCGAAGCCGGTGAACATCAGGCGTTGGACCAGCGGCAGCGCTTCGGGTTGCCGGGCGGCGGACTCGATGCTCTTGCCGAAAATCATCCCGATGCCGATGCCGGATCCGAGCGTGCCCAAGCCGACCGCGAGACCGGCGCCGAGCTTGGCCAGCGGGACGGCCGCGCTCATAGTTTGTGTGACGACTTCTGCTGCCATTGTGTGTTCTCCTGTGGTTAACTTAGTGTGATTCTTCCATTGCCTCGCCGAGGTACAGCGCCGTCAGCAACGCAAAAATAAATGCCTGAATAAACGCCACGAAAATTTCAAACCCGTCCATCACGACCACGCCGACAAAAGGCAGGGCCGCGAGCAATTTCATGCCAATCCCCTGCTTGAGCAGATAGCTGACGCCGATCAAATCGCCCGTCAACAATACCAGGATGATCTGGTGGCCCGCCGTCATATTCGCAAAGAGACGAATCGCCAGCGAGAACGGCCGCGCCAACGTCCCGATGACTTCGATGAGCGGCATCAACGAAAACCGCAGCCAGGCCGGCGCCGTTTTCGGGAACAGCAAATTCACATAATACATTGGCCCATGGTGAATCACCGCGACGACTTGCACGACAATAAACACCACGATTGCCAGCACGGCTGTGACGTTCAGATTGCTCGTCACCGCATGGAAGTAACCGGGATAGGGAACCAACCCCAAGAGATTATTAAACAGAATAAAAAAGAAGATCGTGGCAACAAATGGGAGCCATTTGGCGCCGTGATGACCGATAAAGGCCTCCACAACATTTTCCCGGACAAAATCCAGCAGCGCTTCCACGAGATTCGGCAGGCGGCCTGTCCCGGCGATGTTCACCGCACGCGCGGCGCCAACCAGGAACACAAACGTCAACCCGGCTGCCAACCACAACATCACGACGTTGTTGGTGATGCTCAGATTGAAGCTGCCCAATCGAATTATATAATGTACGATTTCGTGATGTTCGCCCATGAATAAACTCGTCTCTTGGATGTTATTTCTTCGGGAAAATCAACTGTTTCAACTGCACCAAGAGGGGAGCCGTATAACTTACAACCAGCGCCCCTGTCAACCAGTATTTATCGGCTTCCGTGAACTTGAACGCGACCCACAATGCCACCCCAGCGAACACGAGCCGCCCCATCGCGCCCGGAACAAGCCGCCCAACCCCCGGCGCTCCCGTTTCGCGGCTTTTTTGCCGTAATTCCCGGATCTGCAGAACTGCACAAGTTGCGCCAATCAGCACTCCGCAGGCAATTCCGACAAAGGCCGACCGATCCAGGGTCACGGCCGTTTCTCTCCATCCATGCGAAACGCCCGGTAGACCGAGATAAAGCCAGCTGCCGACCCCAGCAAAAAGAAGCCGATCAAGAAGATCGGGGACCAACCGGTTTTCGCATCCAGCCACCAACCGATGGCTGCCCCCACAAACGTTGCGGCGACCATTTGTGTGCCGATGGAAATGCAACTCCAAGCTCCGCGTTGTTGTTTCTCGCTCATTAAATCCGCCCGCACATCTATCATAATCTTAGCTCGTCCGCAATCCGCTATTGGTTTCCCAAAATCCACGGCTAAGATTTATTTTCGAAGCGAACGGCGGGCTAGGGACAGCCCGCCCTACCGGAAAAATCCGGGGTAGGCGCGGTGTCCCGCCTGCGTGGCCGTAGCCACTTCGGCGTGGCGAAGGCCCGACCGCGCCGTCTGGGCCGACTACGACCCACCGGGCGTTATCGATCCAGTGTAGTTCTGGCACAGAACATGGGGGTCTTCATTTTGTTGAGAAAATCAACCGGTTCGAAAAATTAGCCGAGGATTTGGGGGGTTGCCCCCAGCCGCTCCTGCAACTGACGAATGAACTCGTCGCGGTTCGCGGGGGTGATGATGAAGCTGCGGGCAATCCCGGTCTTGCGGCAGATCCGGACACTCCGCCGCCAAGCAAAAAGCGTGTTGCACCAATGCTCATTCCAGATCACGATCTTTGAGTCGACGCTGGCGATGTCCGTCAGCGCAATCTTGCGGAGGGTGATGCCAAAGAGCCGGACGCGCACATACCGATCGTCGATGGTGTAGCCGATGCGGGTAATCCCCCACAGCACCACCAGCAGAATTGCGATCGGCAACAGCACTTCGGGCCAGCGCACCATCAGAATTTTTCCCAATGCAATACTTCAGAAACCATCTGGCTTGGGACCAGGTCCGGCTTGTACGACCGGACGCTCCGCCGGGTCTTCAAGGCGAGCAAGGCATCCATCCGTGATCGCCTCAGAACCGATCGCCACTCGACACGATATTCCAACCCGCTTTGGCGATGAGCCCGGCCACGCAATCCCCGCAGATTCCCAGCTTCTTTTTATTGATTGCCCGTAACGCCTGGAGCCGCGTTTCGGCGACGCCAAAAAACCGCTGGGTCGACTGCGGGCAGCCGCCGCATTGCGCTTCCGCTTTGCCAGCGAAGTCGCCAATCGCTTCTTCGGCAAACGCTTTCACCAAAGCGTCGGAGAGCTCCGGAATGCTGAATTCAAATAGTTTGCCTGTTTTCATAATTGCCGATCTTTCTGCTGTCGAAACAGCCGTTGCTACCGTTCCTTGATCCCCTGCCGGACCTTGCCTGAAACACCCTGTCGGGTCTGGAAAGGTTATTCAAGAGGTTTTTTATATCGGTCCGGAACAGGGTCGGGTTTCCGTAGGTATTTTCATCCAGCCGAATACACACTTCACCCGATTGTCGTTCTGGCAGGATTGGCTATGGTTGCAACAGGTGAGAGATTTACGGTGAGGGTTGGGTGAGTTGGCAACGGTTGAGCAGAACAGCGGTAGGCACGGTGAGGCCGACCGCTGTTTTGTTTGATGAACTGCGGGTGCCGGGCCAGTTTGACCACTTACGGCTCATCCCGCCCTACCCGCGCACGGCAGGCTGAATCGCGGCGCTGATCAGGGCAAAGTAATTGGCATCCGGCACATATTCCGGCACGCTGTTGCCGGTGCCCAGCGCATAACCGCCGGCCCGTGCGCTGCGATCCAACATGGCCAAGGCCCGTTGCCGGACCTTTTCCGGGGTGGAACGCACCACAAAATCAAGATCGATCCCACCGAGGATCGCAATCCGTTTGTGATACTTGTCGTAGGCCTGTTCGACCGGCAGGATGGTGTCTTCGTACGAGTGTTTGCCATCGTACTGGAGATTCACGATAATGTCGTCCATGACAGTTTCCAAATTGCCGCAGGAGTGCAGAATGGCGGGGCGACCGGTGGCGTGGATGGCTTCGACGATTTTCCGGTGCCACGGGAAGACAAACTCGCGCATGGCAGCGGGCGACAGCATCGGCTGACTCTTAAACCCCCAGTCGTCGTTGGAGATCATGGCCCCGACGGTGTCATAACGACCGGCAATCTGGTAATGGCGGACCAGCCGTGTCCCGACCGCGGCGAAAATATCAGCGGCCAGACCCGGATCGTCCAGCGTCATGTAACAGGTCGCTTCGTAGCCCACCAAACTCATCACGTTCTCGAGCACGCCACCGGGACCGCAGACGATCAGTTTCATCCCTGTCGGCAGATCGGGACGGATGGCGGCCAGCCCCGAATAGTCCAACGTGTCGGGATTGGGCCAGTCGTAGGCGTTAAAGGAGGCCCGGTCGTGGATGACAGCCCCCTCGTTCATGGACACAGAACTGCGGTGGTGACGTTCGCCGGATGGAAAGCAGAGGTTGCTACCGGAGACGGTGGCATAGTCGTAACCGGCGGCCTGAAACGCGGCAATCAACAAGCGCATTTGGGCGACCGGTGCCGGATCGACAGTGAACGCCGGCCCAGCGAGTTTCTGATACAATCGGCCATTGAGGAAGAACTCGAACAAGGTGGGACGGTCCGGCACCTGACGGTTGAGCACTCGGAGAAGATTGTTAAAGTTTGGCTGCCGGATTGCATTCAGATTGGCCATTTCGGCAACTGTAATCGGTCACTGGTGCTGCGTCCACCAGCTTCTTCTTTGGTGAGGATCTGCCGTTCCAGCAGGATGACTTCAACCATTCCTTCCACATCCCGGCCAATCCGAGGCGAACCGCCAACGTCCATCAAGAATTAATCGATGCAGATTATGCGGCTATGAAGCCTGTTATTCGCCACGCGCAACTTGCGGATTTTGCAAAAGCCGTTTTCAGCGCGATAACAATTCTTGAGTGAGAAGATCCATTCGTAATCATTGAGATTCTCAAGCCAGACATTCAGGGAAATCGCATGCACAAATGATCGGGTCAGGCGGGGGTGTCAGAATTGCTTTGCGGGACGGTGACTGGGAACGTTGTCAAGTGCGGAAGAAGAGTGCGATTGGCTCGGATAAGGTCCGGAGAACGCCGGCCATTTCGGCTGGGAATCGTCGTCGGTGCATCCCCGTTGACCACGAGGCAACCAGCGGTTTTAAGTGATTCAGTGATGGCGGCCAGCTTATGACGGGGAACATACGCCATCACCATCGCGTCCCGCCGTTTCCGCTGCCAGCTATGAAATAGTTCTGTGAGTTTGTGTCCCCGGCGCTCGGTCGGGTCGGGACCGGATCCTTGCCAACGGACGTGCCCCTCATAATCCACAAGGTCCACCACTGTCCCCGGCCGGCGCGCCTGATACAGGGCTCCGTTCTCTCCGGTGGTGAATGTGGTCTCCCATAAATAGTCGTGTTTCACGTCCAAATACCACTCTTCCCCCGGCCATCCATCGTTCATAAATGCCGCGATTTCGTCGACGAGAACTTTATAGGGTCGCTTCATCGATACTTTACTTCGCCGTACCAGTCTTATTCACTGTGGCGGTATAGTTCAGCTGTTTCTCAGCGGCCGCCGCTTCATTGCCGATGACCAGCACCACTGGTAAAACCACCACGCGGCCGGGCTTGGCCAGGGTCGCATTGGTCAGGCCCGCTGGTGCAAACAACCCGCGCCAGATGCCTTTGCTCAAGGTGGCCGTCGCGGTCCAAAAAGCCGGCCGGGTCTTGGTTGCCTTGGTATAGGCCAGCACACACGTTCCATTGGTGCTGACTCCCCGCCCCTTCTTGTCCAAGGTGAACGGCACCTGAACCGGGCCCACCATTACGACAGCAGAACTCCCCGCGAGTTGAGAAACTGCCGTCAGTCCAGACAAATCAAGTCGGGCAGTTACGCTGATCGAATCCGCTCCGGCTTTGGCGAAATTCAAGCCCACCTGTAGTTTGGTAATTGTTAACTGACAGGCGGTAATCACGGTCAGGTTGCTGGTCACTGTCAGTTGGCCATCGCTGACCGCTACACTCGCATGAGCGGATCCGCAATCGGCCACGGAGTAGGGATGCGTTGCCAGCGCCGAAGGCGAGATGGCATTGGTAACACCATCGCCGAAGATCCATTGATACGTCAACGTGGTACCATCCGGATCAGTCGCACCGACAAGGAAGTCGTTGGTTTCACCGGCCACGACCACGAAATTTCCATTGATCACCGCCAAAGCGTTGGTGATGGAGGGTCCCGCTGTGACCACCGGTGGGTGGTTCACCGGGGGAGTGAAACCTGTGCCGGACACTGCAATGGTACTGGTGCCGCTGGTGGCATCGCTGTGGACCGTGACGATCCAATTGTAATTGATCGACGCCGCCGGCGCGAAGGTCACCGTGACACTCTGCGCACTGCCGGCCGGAATCATGCCGCTGAACGCCCCGCTAAAACCCGCCGGGTAGCTAATGCTGCTGATCGTCAAGGCCGCGTTGCCGGCGTTGGTAATTGTCAACGTCGCCGTGGCATTTGTGCTCGTCGCCACGCTGCCAAACGCCAGATTCCCACTCAGCCCGATGATGCGCGTCGCCACGCCGGCCCCCGAAGCAGCGAGGGTACTGGTTCCGCCAGTCGCATCACTGTTAACCGTCACCGTGCCGCTATAATTGCTGAAGGTTGCCGGCGCGAAGGTCACCGTGACACTCTGCGCACCACCGGCCGAAATCAGGCCGCTGAATGCCCCGCTGAAACCCGCCGGGTAGCCAATGCTGCTGACTGTCAGGGCCGCGTTGCCGGAATTGGTGATGATCAACGGCGCCGTGGCCGTCGCACCCGTGGGGACACTGCCAAACGCCAGATTGCCGCTCAGCCCAAGGATGCGCGTCGCCAGGCTGCCAATTCCGGACGCCGCGATCGTGCTGACGCCACTGGTTGCGTCGCTATTGATAAACACCGTCCCGCTGTAACTTCCCAGTGCAATTGGCGCAATGGTTACTGTGACTGTCTGCACGCCCCCCGCGGGAATTGAACCACTGAAGGCGCCGCTGAAGCCGGTCGGGTACGTGATGCTGCTGATGGTTAATGTTGCGGCGCCGGCGTTGGTGATCGTCAACGTCGCGGTGGCGGTCGTCCCGGTGGGGACGCTGCCAAAGGCCAGATTTCCACTCAGCCCAAGGATGCGCGTCGGCACCACGGGAGTGCCGGTCCCGGACACGGCCATTCCATTGAACCCGCTGGTTGCATCACTATTGACGGTGACCGTGCCGGTGTAATTGGTCAGCGCGGTCGGCGCAAAAGTCACCGGCAAACCTTGGGCCGTCCCCACTGCAATCGTCCCGTTGAAGGCGCCACTGAAACCAACGGGGTAGGTAATGTTGTTGATCGTCAGAGTCGAGTTACCGGCGTTGGTGATCGTCAGTGTCGCAGTCGCAGTCGTCCCGGTGGGGACGCTGCCAAAGGCCAGATTGCCGCTCAGGCCAATGATGCGCACCGGCAGGCCGCCGGTGCCGGACACAGCGAGCGCACTGGCACTGCTGGTTGCATCACTGTTGACCGTCACCGGGCCGCTGTAATTAATCAATGCGGTTGGCGCAAAGGTCACCGGCACGTTCACCACGTTTCCGGCCGCGATGGGACCACTGAACGCCCCGCTGAAACCGCTCGGGTAGGTGATACTGGTCACCGTCAAGGTCGTGTTACCGGCATTGGTGATGGACAGCGTCGCCGTGGCGGTCAGGCCCGTGGTCACAGTGCCAAACGCCAGGTTGCCGCTCACGCCGATGATCCGGGTGGGGATCGGCAGGCCGGTGCCGGACACGGCGATCGTGCCAAAACCGCTGGTCGCATCACTGGCCACTGTCACCGTGCCAGTGTAATTGCCCGGCGTCAGTGGCGCAAAAGTCACCACCAAACCCTGCGAACCATTCGGTGCAATTGTGCCACCAAACGGACCGCTGAACCCCGGGGGATAGGAGATGCTGGCGACCGTTAAGATCGACTTACCGGCGTTGGTAATGGTCATTGTTGCCGTGGCAGTCTGACCGGTAATCACGCTGCCAAACCCGAGATTGCCGGTCAATCCAATGATCCGGGTGGTCGCCACTGAACCGACTGCGTACGCGTACATGGTATTGATCCCACCGGTCGCGTCACTGTTGACAGTCACAGTCCCGGTGTATGTAAACAGTCCCAGCGCCTTAAAGGTTACAAAGATTCGCTGCGAGCCACCCGCCGCAATTTGGCCGCTGTAAGGACCCGTAAAACCAATCGGGTAATGAATATTGGTGATCGTCAAGGTCGAGTTGCCGGTATTGGTAATCGTCAACGTTGCCGTCACAGATTGACCGGTCGTAACATTGCCCAACACCAAATCGCCGATCAGTCCGATGATGCGGGACGGGATCACCGGGACACCGGTCCCAGAGGTGGCAATGGTGTTGGTTCCGCTGGTGGCATCACTATTCACCGTTACCGCTCCGCTGTAACTGCTCAGTGCCGCCGGCGCAAAGGTCACCACCACGTTCGCCACACTGCCGGTCGCAATGGGGCCACTGAATGCACCGCTGAAGCCGCTCGGATAAACGAGATTGCTCACGGTCAGGGTCGAGTTGCCGGCGTTGGTAATCGTCAAGGTCGCAGTCGCAGTCGTCCCCGTGGGGACGCTGCCAAAGGCCAGATTGCCGCTCAGCCCAAGGATGCGCGTCGCCGTCACGCCGGTCCCGGTCACGGCAATGGTGTTGGTCCCGCTCCCTGCGTCACTGGTAACAGTCACGGTACCGGTGTAATTGGTCAGCGCCACCGGCGCAAAGGTCACCAGCACGTTCGTCGCGCCGCCGGCCCCGACCGCTCCACTGAAAGCACCACTGAAACTGCTGGGATAGTCGATGTTGCTAACTGTCATCGTTACGTTGCCAAAATTGCTGATTGTCAAGGTTGCCGTGGCTGTCGTCCCAGTGACCACGTTGCCAAAATCCAGATTGCCACTCAATCCGATGATGGCCAGTGCCAGCGCAGGACTGCCGATCCCGGATGCAATCAAGGTATTCGTGCCGCTGGTTGCATCACTATTGACCGTGACCGTGCCGGTGTAATTGCTCAAGGCCACCGGCGCAAAAGTGACCGTGACCCCCTGGGCTGTACCCACCGCAATCGGACCACTAAAATCACCGCTAAACCCGTCGGGGTAGGAAAGACCAGTGACCGTGAGGGTGGCATTGCCGGAGTTGGTGATCGTCAATGTCACTGAAGCCGTCAGGCCGGTGGTCACGCTGCCAAACGTCAGGTTACCACTCACTCCGATGATCTTCGTCGACGGCGTGGCTGTGGCAACGCCGGTCCCCGAAGCGGAGAGGGTCCCAGTGCCACTGGTGGCATCGCTATTGACCGTGACCGTGCTGGTGTAATTGGTCAAGGCAACCGGGGCAAAGGTTACCGTCACATTCGTCGTGCTGCCAGCTGCGATCGCGCCACTGAATGCGCCGCTAAATACTCCGCTCAACCCACTGGGATACGTGATATTGGTCACCGTCAGCGTTGCATTGCCGGTGTTGGCAATCGTCAGCGTCGCCGAAGCCGTCAGGCCGGTGGTCACGCCACCAAACGCCAGATTGCCACTTAATCCAATAATCTTAGTCGGAGTCGCGGCCAAGGCAACGCCGGTCCCCGAAGCTGGGATGGTGCCAGTCCCGCTGGTCGCACTGCTGTTGACCGTCACGGTCCCGCTGTAGGTGGTGACGGCCACCGGGGTAAAGGTCACCGTAACATTGGTCGCACTGCCGGCTGCGATCGGGCCGCTGAACGCGCCGCTGAACCCGCTGGGGTAAGTGATGTTGGTCACCGTTAGCGTGGCACTGCCGGTGTTGGTGATTGTCAAGCTGGCCGTGGCGGTCCGGCCCGTCGTCACATTCCCAAACGCCAGATTCCCGCTGACCCCGATCACGGGAGCGGAACTGCCGCCGGGGGCCTGAAACCGGAGCCCTTGCTGGGTCAAGATCAGCCGCCCCAAGACCTGGCCGGCTGTGTCCGGCTCCACCTCATACAAGTCCATCGCGACCGAACCGCTGCCCGGATTCGCCACACTATCCACCGTCGGATTGAAGAACCCAAAACTGCTGACCCCGTCTGTCAGCAAATCCTGCACCGTCCAACTGCCAGTCAAGCCATTGTTGACCACCGCTGCATGCGCACTATTCGTCGTCGCGGTCTTCCCGTTTAACCTCCCGGCGGACGCGCCCGAAAACATCGTTTCCATCGCTGCCGAACCAATCGATTGCGCACTGTAGTTCGACGGCACCCACGCAATCCCCGCCGGAGCGGTGGCCCAAAGAGTTGCGGAGGGAAACCCCAAGGCTCCGGTGAAATCCCGGCCCGCAGTCGCGACCGCGCCCCACAGCAAGTCCGACCGGGTGGCCCACGCCGACCCATAAGTGTTGATCAGGTCCTGGACTGCCAGCGCCGTCAAGGTCACATTCGTGCCGCCATAAAACTGGCTGACGGGACCGAGATCCACTTCCAGGTCAGAGGAGAAACCGGGGTCGGCACCGGTATTTTGCACCTGGAACCCCACAACCAAGTCCCCCAAATGCGTGGTAACAGTCGCCGCCTGCCCCACCGGGGCCAAGAGCGCGACGCTCACCAACGCTAGCAATACCAACTTGTAAGAATTCCGTTTCGTTTTTTTCATCATGGTTTTTCCTTTCCCAACTTGCTGTTTTTTCGATTGAGTATTTCCCTGATCACAGTCACATCTTAACAACATTCCAATTCATGCCAGCGGTTTACCCACTTGTGCAACGCCCTCATCCTTCTCGGTCATCATCGTCCCCACCGCCATAGCCCAGCACTTCGACGGAAATCAGCGAGGGCAGTTCTTCCTGTGGTCCAGTCGATTCGTGCGCCTGACCAACGACATCCCCAGAGGTTGTGGTTGCCGCGACATTTGCGTTTGCGGCTTGCATGCCGCTGGCATTCAATGAAACCGTGAGCGCCGGCACACCGGCACTCGCACCTTGGACTTGGATATTGCCAACATTTAAGACCTGCGCCGCCGCCAGATTGATATTTCCGGAGACGCGAATGCCGGCATCGCCGGCGTCGATCGACCCTTTGGGGGCAATTAGATCGACATCGCCGGGGGTAACGCCGACAACGGTGGTCAAGACCCCAATCCCACCGCCAGTGGCTAACCCGGCCAAGTCGGTTTTGACCTCGCCGCTCTGGGGATCAACGAGCACCCGCGTCGGGGGCGCCGACTGGACGGTTTTCGAGGAAGCGCCGGCGGCAATATCGCCTTGCGAAGACCAAATCATAACATTGCCGCCGCGCAGGGTGAAAATCCGGGACGTGCCGACAGTCACGCTATCCCGGGCAAAAATGGCGATATTGCCGCCGTCTTCCGTCAAGATACCCTGATCCACGGGTTGATTGCCGCTCAGATCAACTCCCACCAGTAGCGAACCGCCCGGCACAAGCAAACTGATGGCGCCACCACTTGCCGTTTTAATCTCGCGGGATGTGAGATCGATTCCACCCTGCCACGACGTGGCATTGGGAAACAAATCCGCAATCGCCGCAAACCCGGCATTGTAATTGCCAAAGCCCACAGCTTTCGGATTATTGTGATCACGGCCGGCGTCGCGCAAAACCAGATAGAAAATGTCCATTGCCACGCGATCTTTTTGGTCCACCGGCAACTGTTGAAATTGGCTCCAAATTTGCGATACCGGGCTGTCCTTTGCCATCCCCAACAAGGTCGCCACCTGCGGCAGGTACTGCGGCGCATTTGCATTCGCCGTGGCGGGATTCAGGAACTGGGTAATCAAGGCGTTGAAGTCCAGCGCACTTTGGTCAAGACCAACCGACCCGCCGATGCCTGCCGCCGCAATAACATCCGCCCCTGCGAACGGCAGGTTTGGATTCCGCGCATTGCCAATGCTGGTGATCCCAACCCCGGTCCCATCCGAATTGTTGGGCCCCACACCGAGCGTCAGATTGCGGCCGGCGAAGACTTCCAATGTGCCGGGCCCGTTGATCTGAATGTCGCCGGCAACCGGCAAGCCGAGTAGTCCCAATATCAACGCGTTATTCCCGGTTTGCGCCATGGTCCGCAATTGGGAGTTGGGATCATACGCGATCAGATCCCGGCCAGCGCGGACTACACTCACGTCACTCGCCGCGACATTTTGCAGATACAGCGCGATATCGGTGATATCTTGCCCGGCGACGACCCGCGTGGATTTTCCCGAAAACAGGGTCACGCCGGAAATGTCCCCGGCCAAAGCGTACAGTTCCACGGGATTGGGATCCGCGGCATGGAGTGGTCCAGGGGAATGCAGCGCGAGTTGCGTCTGTAAAAGACCGAAAGTCCCCTCGTGAGAGCCGGATTCACTAAACAAGACATTGAGATTGTAAAAAAACTCATTAATCGCGGTATCCTGCGGGTTGCTCCACGTCGAAAGTTGGGTATCCGGATTGGCAGAAACGGGAAGCGTGAGAGGGGCGGCAATCCCGGGGACTCGATTGGGGCTTGCATCCGACAGATTAAGTTGGCTGATGCCCCACTGAGACTTGCCGGAGTCGAAACCATTGGGTTGCAGACCGTTGATGGACCCGGCTGACATCAATTCCAATGTTCCGGTCGGCGACGGCGAGAGGGTGACATTGCCAACAACATTGAGATCACCCGAAAAAGCTGTCATCCGGAGGGTCGGCGGCATCAATGCGAACACGGTGGCAAAGGGCTGCAAGGTGGTAGTCGTTTCGACCAACCTCAGCCACGGTTGCGATTGGGAAGCAAAAGAATTTTGATAGTTATCAAATAGCAGAACATTTTGATACCAATTCGCTAGTGAACCGGCGGCGGAAGCAGCACTATCCTTCAGGGTGATTGTGCCTGTGAGCGAGGAGACATTGACCGCATCGCTCAGAGCATAGGTCGAGAAATAGGTTTTGTCATAAAAGCTATTGTTGATCCCTTGCGGGAGGAGGAATGGATTCGCCACCGCTCCCAGCAAGATATCGCCTTGGGCAGCAATCGTGAGACTGCCCTGCCCCAAAAACAAAGTGGTGGGTAACCACGTGGTTGAATCCGGGACAATATTATTGATGGTATCGGTAATCGTGGTCGTCTGATCCAAAGTGGCCCGCGTGGGATTGGTATGCAGCGCCTCCCCCGCCCGTAGAGCGCCCTGGCCCCGTTCGACGTAATACACCCCGCCATTAATATCGCGACCCGCCAGCACCTGCAGATCCCCACCGCCGAGTTCCACCAAACTATTCGCAGCAGGAATTCCGTTTGGCATTCGCGCATTGGTTGGGATCACGGCATCGACATTGCTCACATCACGCCCCGCCACGAGGGTCACATTCCCGCCACCGAGCGCGCCGACATCCATGAAGAAATTGGAAAAATCAACCCACCACGAAGTGGCGGCCACTTCACCGCCCGTATGGGTGATCCCAAACTGACCGGTCGTGGGATCGACGTAGCCCCGCCGGTCCAGCCAGTTCGACGGCAATTCCTTCGATGAATCCGGCAATAGGCTGCCATCATAATTCACCTGATAACGGACAATGTCGTTTTGAGCCGAGAGGGTGACATTCCCACCTCCCAAACTATATTGGGCGGGATACGGAGTCGAATATTGCGGGTCGCCGAGAGCCGGACTGTAATCATAATTAAGATTTGGCAAATTGAAATTCGGGAGGGGCGCGGCTTGTGTACCGGCCGTATAAATCGTCGCCAATGGGCTCAAGAGTTGAATGTCGCGGCCCGCGGAAATTTCGATATCGCCCGTGCCCGTGCGAATGGTTTGATAAAAATTGGGAATGATATTTGGCGCCATTTTGATTGACGGAAGAATCACATCTTTCCCTTGTGAGTTGTTTCCCAGCAACAGTGAGCCGGTGGTCGCGTTCAGCAAACTTAACGGTTGGACCTGCAACGAATTAGCCGCCATAAAATCCGCCCCTGCGACCAGCCGGTACGACCAGGATTGGTCGCCCGCCGGCAACAGGGGCGCCGAATAGGACGCACCAACAAACCCATCGCTGAGGGAGGCGAATTGTTTACTGGCTGGATTGTAGTTGAAATCGAGATTTCCGGCCGCCCGCAAGGTCAGCACGCCGGGCTGATTTTGCGGTCCGAATCGGAACCTCGACAAATCCCAGGTCACGTCCAGGGTCAGGTCGCCACTTGGATTGATAATTTCAGCGCCCGGGCGAATCGCGACCACCGCGGCCAGCGTGCCGTTGTTCGCGAGGAGGCGCGGCTGGATCACGGCGCTGTTGCCGGCAAAGGTTGTGCCATTGACGAACACATTGTTTTTCACTGAACTGTCGATGGTCGCGCCACCGGCATTGTTGAGATTGAAGAGTTCATCGCCTTCCACCACGATTTGAGAGGCGTTGACAATCGTCCCGTTGATCGGATTCATTTGCAAATCGTGATTGTCGGACGTCTGGGGCGCGCGAAGGTGCAACGTGCCGGTAAAGTCCCCGGCCGCCGCACTCTGGGATGAATTGGCGGTCACCGAGAGATCGATCGTCGCGCCGGTTTGAATATCCACCACCGCACTGCGGTTGATCGTTCCGTTAATCGCCTGACCGGCGGCAAGGAAAACATTCCCACCTTTTCCAGCGCTGTTAAAATTGGCTCCGACCACGCTCAATCGTGAATTCGGTTCCAAGACCACACTACCGGACGCCGCCAGATCAATCGTCCCCCCGGTTGCGCCCGCGGCATCAATCGTGCCCGACACCGTAATGTTCCCCTGATCGGCCGCAAGCTCGAAGGTCTGGGCCTTGGCCACCCCATCCAGCAGCACATCCCCGGTCCGAACACGGAACATGCGCGATTGGATAAAACCATTCAAGTTCAGAGCTGTATTCAACGCCGCCAAGCTCGGGTCGGACAGGCTGCCCACATCCAACTGGAACCCTCCCCCCTGACCGCCCACACCGCCCTTTCCGAAAATGGTTCCGTTCAATGTGACGCTGCCATTAGGAGCGCGGAACCCGACCGTGCCGGCATTTCCACCTTGCGCCGGCACCGAGACATTAATGGTGCTGCCGGCAGACAAGTCAACGGATCCCAAATCTGCAAGGAATGACACTTGGCCACCCGCCGTGTCCCGCACCTGATCATAAAAAGTTTTGGCGACACCACTGACGTCGATCAGGCTGGCGTGTGAGTTGCCAATGACAACATCGCCGCTCGTTGCCTCCAGTTGCACTGCCCCGCTCGGTAACAAGATCTTGCTATTGTCCGCCAGGCTGGCACCCGCGAGGGTGAATTGGGCGCCAAGACCCGCCGGCAACGCTGGGGCGGACGCCGAGCTGGGCGCAGCCAGTGTGACGGTGCCCAGAGCGCGTAATGTTTGGTTCGCCGCGGTCGTCCCGGTAATCACGGGGGTGGTCAGGGCCAGGTTCCCGGGCGTCGTAAAACCGCCGGTGCCTTGCAGTAAAATTCCCTGTGCAGCATTGAGTTCCACCTGGGTAAACTGGTCAATTTGATATTGGTTTGCCCCCAACTTGATGAGGTTGGCATCAAAAACCAATGTTCCGCTGCTGCCAGTGACGGGACCGGGCGCAGAACCGTTGGCGCTGTTATCGAGGAGCAGGTTTTGCGCAATAAACTGCACGGTGCCGGCCCCTTGATTAAAGCCGCGAATCTCGGCAGCATGAAGGGCCAGATTGGCCAGTGTGCTCTGACCAATTTGGCCTGCCCCATAGGTATCAAGGGTGGAATAACTCAACAGCGTTAAGGTTTGGGCGTTCCCCTGTAAGGTTTGCAGGGCTGTCCCCGCCAGAACCAGCCCGCCGATGGACTGAAGATTGCCCGGATTGGCGAGCGCCAGGCTAATTTGGCCACACGCAATGGTGACAGATTTGCCGTTCAAAATCGCACTCGGATCGAGCGTTGTCTGTCCGGTTGAATCGAGCAGAATCGCGGCTCCTTTCAGTTGCGCCCCGGCTCCAATATTCAAAATGGGCTGGGTGGAGGAGTCCAAGCCTGACCGACTACTCGTCGCGGCGGGATCCGCACTGACTCGCACCAAAACTCCATTGCCACTGCCGGCCAGATTCGCATTCCCCAACAAAATCGCGGCCGAATTTCCTGACAACGCCCCCGCGGCTTCAATGTCCGCCCCGGGTGCCAGTGTCAACTGCTGATTTGCCACCAGAATAATGTCGGGTCCCGTGAGCGGTGTGCCCGCATTATCAACCGTAATGTTGCCGGCTTGAGTAATGACTCTGGTGCCGGTCGCATCCGTCTGGTTCACGCCGCCAATCAGCAAACTGGCGTTGAACGAACTCAACTCCGCCGCGTTCAAAACCAAAACTCCGGTTTGACTGGGGGCGCCCGCACCGGCAATCAGAATGTCTTCCGGGCTGCTGATCCCCACCCCGCCGGCAAGCCCCCCCTTCCCGGCGTCGGCCAGGACTTTCCCATCCAGCGCCATCGTCTGGGTCGCGGAGAACAGCAGTTGACCGGCATCAATCGGGAGCCGCGGCGGGAGCACTCCCCGCGCAACTGCAGATTGGGCCAGCGTACTGTTGGCCAGGAAGGTATTGTACTGCGCCCGCGCCCCGACCACCGTGGCCGACGCCACGTTAAATTCGGCGAGGAACGGGTGTCCGCTGACATGGGCGTTTAGATCATTAAAGCGGTAGCCGGCGACAAGGCTGGATCCATCGGGTAAAGCGGCGGTAACCCCGCTGGGTGTTCCGGCGATGGGCGTCACGAGAAATGCACCGGGGAGCAATGCATACCGCGCCGGCAGCAAGGTATACGTTCCGGCCGCCAACCCCGGACTGGCGCTTAAATGAATCTGGTCGCCGACCGACAACCCGGCATTGATATAACCAGGGACACCGCCAAAGACACCCGGGACCAACGGACTTGGATTGAACGGAGCGAATGGCGCATAGTTCGCCTGATACCCGGGGAGCACTGCAAAACTCGCCGCAGAGGCCAGAATATCCTGGGATCCGCCGTTTCCGGGAACCCACTGGTACGCATAAAGATCGCCCCCGCCGCGAATATCAATTTGCGCATTCGGGTTCACGGTCACATTGGCGGCTGAAAGTTGGATCGATTTTGCCGGCCCGCCCCCACTGGTAATGTCAACCCCGGTCGGATCAATCCATGCAGTGCCATTCGCTTCAATTCCGTACGGAATCACGATTGTCTTTCCAGTCAGCGGATCGCTGGCAGAAACCGACGTAATACTATTGTTCCCGAGGGTCAGTTGCTTCGTGGCCGGAAACGTCGTCCCGGAAATCAGATCGCTGGGGCCCGTGCCAGCCCCATCCCACCCCAACTGGATTGTTCCCAGTGGCGCCCGTAACACACCATCTTGAGTAATCGTCGAGGCGTAGACGTTCAGCGTGCCGCCCGCCGAAAATGGCACTTGCCGATTGCCCACTGCCTCAATTGTTACCGAACCCGACTGCGGACTGTTATTGAGATTGTAATCGAACGCCGCGATGGTGAAGCTTACGGCCGTTGGTGGATAAATCTGGCCGGCCCGCAGGGTGAGCGCCCCCGCGATCTCCAGAGTGCCATCCCCGCGGATGTCGCCGCCATTGGCAATGAAGTTTGCCTGGCCAATGTTCTGCAACGAGAGCACACCGAGATCAATGAGACTCGTCGCCTCGACCGTCAGATTGCCGGTGCCAGACGTGGGTGGAACTGGAAAGGCCCGCCGTCCGCCATCGAAAAATGGCGTTTGAATTTGTGCCGATTGCTGGGGAGCTTGCAAAGGTGTCCCAAGGACAATCTCGGGAGCCGTCAGTGTAACCGCCGAGTCGGCAAAAATCACACCGCCGTCGGCCACTGCGATCATCCGATTCGCTGCAATTGTGACCGGCCCGATGAATTGAAGGGTGCCCGCCAAGGTCAGCGAGTCAAAACCACCGGCTTGAAAACTGTTGGCGGAAAAATGGCCGTAGCCGGGAAGCGGCTGCCCCTGGCTGTCCAAGACCGGCTGACCGATTGCGGTTGTTCCGGCCGGATAAAACGCCGGTGCCAAAGCTAAAGCCTGTTGTGAGACAGCCAGCGTAACATTGAGCGGTGTGATGGCGCTGTTCGAAAACTCCAGTGGATAAAAACGCCCAGAGGAAACCGTGAGATTGCCTCCCAGCGCCATGGGGCCGCCCGCAAAACCCTTGAGGGTGGCCGCACTGATCAGTTCCTGAGCCCCGGCCAGAACGATTGTTCCTCCATTGCTGTCGATGCGTGTCGGGACCAACGCCGGTCCGGCGGTTAACGTGGGACTGGTCCCGAGATACCCCGGCGCCACATCCAGCACGTCACTGAACCCTGACACATCAAGCAGCGAGCCGGATTCCGCCACGATGTTTCCTGAAACATTAATTGAGCCACCGGGTAACACGGAGCCGGTCCGGTAGCCTTGGGCGTTCGGTGTAAGCAGGGTCGTCCCCTGCACAGATAAAACGCTTTGGGGACCCAAGTCCACTGTGGGCAACGCCTGTTGTTGTGACTGTTGTTGATTGGGGAACAGGCTGATTGAGTTCCCTCCGCCAGCAATGGTAATCTTCCCTCCCGGCGCCAAAATTGATCCCAGCACCGTCACAGTGTCACCCTTTAAACTCACCGTTCCCAGCGGATCTGTTTGAACTACCGCACCTTCTCCGATGACCAAATCGCCCCGAACCACCAGGGGTGGAGACAAAAAGTTATCCCGGAGCCCGCTCGCACTAAAATTAAGACTGACTGGCGTTCGCACCCCTTCCGGTGGCAAGAAGGGAACCAAAGCTGCCACACCTTCTGGATTCACGACTGCCAGCAGGCTTTGCACCTCCGGCGCGAGAGTCGTATTCGGCGCAATTGCCAGCCCCGGCAGATAGGAGCCCGACTGATCGGCTGGCCCTCCCACACCTTTGAGGGTAAAACTACTAAAACCTCCAGAACTAAAAAAATCGGGTGATAACAGTAATGTGTTGGGATTTGCGGTGGTCCCGCCGATTTGAATGGAAGACGCAAGCAGGTTTAACGCGCCGCCTTTGGCTCCCGAATACGCCTGCAAACTGGAATCGAGAACCAACTGGCCGCCGAAGATGGCCGGAATATATGGATCTTGCCCGACGTTAATTGTGATGCTCCCGCCTTTCCCATAGGTTCGCGTGCCCGTGGCACCTGTCGCCACTCCTCCCGAGGCGTCGATGGCACTCCCTGACGCCAAATCGGCACTGTAACTTTTCAGCACAATCGTTCCCCCATTCACCAAGATCGGGTCAGTCCCGTAATTCAGCGCAATCGTTCCCTCGACACTGAGACTGCCGGTCGGACCGAGGGTAAAGTGACCGCGCGCCGGGTCGGGTGGTGGGGTGGCAAGCAAGTTGCCAACGTTCACATACGGCGAAAAATCATCGACCGTGAATTGCAAATTCCCACCGGGGGCGACCACGCTGCCTTCAATATCCAGATTAGCCGCGAAAAATGTGACTGAACCGCCGACCATGCTCTTCAATTGGATTGGCGCCGGTATCGTAATGGATCCATCACTGTTATCAATGCTAATGGAACCCAAACCATTTGGCCCAATTAAACTGGGAGATAATATCACCTCCGCCTTCCGATCCGGCCGCAACGGCAAAGGATTCCCGGACGGATCGAGCGCAAATGGATCAGCCGGTCTCAGATTAGAACTGGCTTGAAATTGAATCGCGGGCGGCGTTGGCGAAAAAGGGAAAAAGGCAAGCGTTCTTGCGTCTTGGGCCTGAAACAGCAATGCCAAGCTGCTGGGAGCGGGCGCCTGCTGTTGCTGCCGCGGCCCGGCGACGGTTGACCCGACCAAATTGCCGTCCAGAGCCACGGCCGGTGCGGTGATACTAATCGCCCCGCCATTGGCGCCTCGCAGATAGCCAGGCTCAAATTCTGAAGTCGTGACCGCACTCTGATACACGCGATCGGGCGTGGCGAGGGCGGCCGGATACAATTTTCCTGCCGAAATGAAGCTGGTCACCGGAACAATCCCACCTTGAAAGTTGACCCAGCCACCGGAGACGTTGATCGCGGAACCGGGCTGCATGATAACCGACTCCCCCGCGCTCATTTTCACGGTTCCACCCGCCGTCGTCAGTTCCCCCACAGACCGCTGAATCAAATTTGCATACCCGGTCGCATCCGCCAGCGGCGTCCCGACCCAATTCAGGCCATTATAGGTTCCAGACTGTCCGATATCGACATCGATTGTTTGCCCATGGAGCGGTCCATTTCGCAATAACGGCGAATTGGCCAACGCAGCGGCGGTTAACTGCACAGCCACGGTGTTTTCCGAGACCGGCACCGCCACGCCCGCCGTACCGCTCACGTCAATCGCGGCACCCGAATCAAGATAGATTTGACCAAACCCAGTGGAGTGAACAAACAGTCCGCTTGCCGATTGGCTTTTCAGGTTCCAAATCCCGGTGTTCAGCACGACAGTTGCATCCGGTGCGAGGACCAGCGAATTCGGCGCGAGATCAATTGCCAGTCCTTGCAGATTGATTTGCGACGACAATGCCAGCGTGGTTCCCACCACCTTGTCGGCACTGGAGAGTTCGGGGAGGATTTCCGTGACACTGTTTGGTCCCAGCGTTATCACGCCAGTATTTTGCGGAAGTGCGCCACTGCTGGCAGCATTGTAATTGGCCAACAAATCAATCCGGCCATTCAGGGAAACCGAGGTGGTACTGTGAATAAAGCCATCTTGGTTCACGGTCGCACCCGCCATGGTGACATTGCCACGCGGCACATCGATCAGGCCGTTGTTGCAGGCCGTTCCGGCCGCAGGTGGACTCCCGGCGACCGCGGCTTGCGGGTCAACAACCGCGCCGACATTAACATCCAGACCCCGCAGGCTGGGATCAGTCGTCGGATGCGCGGCTAAACCTAATTGCAGTCCGGCTGCGAGAATCGTTTGCCCGTCGGGAGTCGAAATCTGCCCCTCGTTCTGAACGTTGGCGCCGAACAAAAATACCCGGCCGCCCACATGGTCCGCCGTCGTCGGAGTCGTGATCTGCGCGCCCGGTTGAACTTCGACCGCGCCTGGTTGACCGTTGGGGGTGAATAGCGCAGGTGGCGTGAATGCCGGCGTTCCGTTGGCACCCGTCGCAAGCGGCAGCGAGGAAAAGAGGAATTGGGTGTCGGGATTATTCAGCAACCCCCGGCTGATCAGGTTATCATTGATCGGCAGGGCGGAAGCGACCAGGGTATTTAAGTTAATTTGCGCAGATCCGCCGAAGATGATGCCGTTGGCGTTGATCACATACACCTGCCCCGGGGCTTGGATTGCTCCCAAAATTTGCGAGGGAACTCCCGTGGGATCATTGACCTTATTAAAGGCGATCCATGAACTTTGGGCTGCACCACCACGGGATTGATCAAAATTAAGGACGGTCTGTTTCCCAATGTTAAAACTCGACCAATTCAACAGCGCTTGCGGCGCAGTTTGCGCCACTGTGACTTTCGTTTGGCCGCCGCTGACCGATTGTTGCGGCGATCCAGCGCCCGTCCACAATCCTGAATCCGTCGCAACGCGCGGGTCCACTTGCAGCCCGCCCGCGACCAGGCCGTTGGGAACATTCGGAAGTGTGGTCCCGGGATGATTGGGGTCCGCCCCGAGATTATTGGGCCCCTGAATCGCCAGCGCACGAGCCGCCGCTTGCATCGTTTGCACCGCTTGGAGGGCTTGGGCGGTCCGGGCCAGCCGGTCCTGGGCATTCGGCAAACTGGCAGTCGCGCCAGAACTTGCCGTCGTCCCAGCGGCTGCGGTGGTCGCTGAGGACGGAGAACTATGTTGCCGTAAAATATCGCCCGCCCAGAGATCACGAACTGGCATCACCACGAGCAGAACGCTCGCCGTAACTGTTTGAGTCAGATGCCAGATTTTTTTCATTGATAATGCGCCGTTTATTTCGCTGGAGGGTTCGGAATCCGCGAACTCGGTTCCCCGAACAGCTTGTCGCGGTACGCGGACAAATCTTTTTCCGTTAAAGTGACGCGGTCTGTCCGCAGTTTGTCCTGATAATCCTGCACCAGGTTTTGCAGCTTGACGCGGGTGATTCCGGTGAACGGCTCCCGCGCGGTCAGGGCATCCCCCAGACCAAATTTTTCATACCGCTGCAGAATTTCATTCGCCAACTGATAAAGGGCGAGATTCTTTGCCTGCCGATCCGCGACCAGCCGTTCCAATCCCGCGACGACTTCCTCCACAACCTTGGCCCGTTCCGTCTCTTTGGTGCGCGCTGCTTCCGCGGCTTGCCGGCCACTCTCCACAGCGTCCTTGAGCTGGGCCAGTTCTTTGTCCTGCCGGGCCACCTGCGTCTTCAGCCCGTCCACAACGACGAGGGTCTGCTTGTTCGCATTGACCTGCTTGGTGAGCGCCTCCACTCGTTCCGTCAATTTGCTTTTCTCGTCCGCCCATTGGACTTGCGCTGCCTGGAGTCCCGCGCGCTCGGACTCCGCCGTGCGCAATTGGAGCAGCGCGGCCCGCAACCGGTCGCGTAATTGGGTTTCGGCGGATGGCTGATCGGTCGCCCGCAACATCGGAACCGGCCCCAGGCAAAGCGCGCCGAGGAGCAGACTGACCAGGACGTTTCGTTTTCGCAAGGATTGGATTAGTTTCATACAATTACCATTTGGCGTTGACATCCAACTGAAGTGTGTCGGCTTTCAAAGTGGGGCCGGCCACCTGATCGGAACTCAGCCAATGCAGGCCCAGGGCAATCTTGGGCGCCAGAGCGAGGGCGGCATTGATCGAGTACCCTTTCACATTGGTTCCGCCGCCCCCAAAGTCAGAATCGCAAAATCCATCGACGACCGCATCCGATGCGACATAGCGATAGTCGATGCCGATGTTCCAATCCCAGCGTTTCTGCAGGACGACGGCGCCGAGTTTGAGCCCGACAATCCACCCCGTATCCCCGCCGACAAAATGCCCTAACCCCCCATTATTAACGGCCAGCGTATTGATTCGCGCCTGGTCAAAAGCAATATTTTCAACAAACTCACCCGTGAGGGAAATCACAAACGGCTCGAAATGCTTGTAATCCAATCGTCCGGTAAACGCCGCATCGTGAAACGGGGTGGCCAGGCCAAAATATTGCCACTGGTTTTTGGTGCCAAACCCGTTGTCGGCCGTCGGCGTAATATTGCGCAAATTCATGTACGTGTTTCCGTATTGCGCAAACGCCGGGCGGGTATCATCGGTATTGCCCTGGTCCGCCGAACTGGTCAACACGACCGGAGCGGACAGTTTGCCTTCGATGTTCTCAAAATAATAAAATGCGCCCGCGCCTTTGAAATTGAAGTCTTCGTTAATTTTCCAATCCAACCCCACCTGTCCGCCATACAGCCATTTATCCGTGCTGGGATATTTCTGCGGCCGGTTGGAAGAAAAATTCAGATCGGTATTAAAGACTGGAAAGGCCCCGCCGGATCCAAAGGCTGTCAGGCCGTCGCCCACAGCCTGGCGGCCCTGGACTGCCAGACCATCGAAGCCGAGATCATTGGCCCAGAGGATCGAGGTTGAAAAAAACGGGTTCTCAAACCGCCCGACGGAGACCGCCAGATTTTTTGTGGGTAGCCCGCCCCATTCATATTTCAAAAAAGCCTGATCGAGCCACACCGCGTACTTGCTGAAGTTACCGCCCTGGGCGCTATTGGCGGCCCCGAGACTTTGGTTTTGCGTGACCGGTGAATTGTTCTCCCCCGTGGCCAGCCGCAGGCCGGCGGTGAACCCGTTTTCCAGGTTGATCTCGGTCCCCATGCGCGCGCGGATCCGAAACCGGTTGCGCTCTTGGTCCACATCCCGTTGCGGTGAAAAGGCGGTCCCGGTCGTATCGAACGGCGCGCCGGTATTGATCGCGTTAAAATTTGGAAATTCACCGGTGTTATTATTCCCCTTGGGGAAGGCGTCATTTTCATAGCGCACCCGCAGATCCCCTTTGACCCCCAAGCGGGAAACCCACGCGGGTAACATGTTCGGCGCGGCCCAATGTTCGTCGCGCGCTTGTTTCAAGACCTCTTCTTTGATTTCATCGCGCATCTGGAGTTTGACAATCTCGGGCACATACCGGACGCTGACCGTATCCTTGGGAACCGGTTCGGCTTCTGGTTTTGCAACCTGGGCGCGCGCCTCGGCGGCATCATTTTCCGCCTGTTGAATTAATTCCCGCGCATCCTCAGCCGAGAGCACCCCGCGGTCCACGAGCCGGTGAATCAGATTAATGGTCACGTTCGGGGATTTTTGCCGCGGTCCAGCCGGGGCATGGTCCGTTGTGGCCGATCCTGAATCGTTGTTCGCCGGGGCTCGGTCGGCATCCGCCGCCACCTTCTGCGGAGTAAGAAAAACCACTGCGCACCCAAGCAGGGGGACGAGCAGCAACTGGAAATAACGTTTCGTGTTCATCATGAGGTTTACCTGGAAAGTGCCATTGGGGAGTGGCGCGCAGTGAGACGTAATACGATTGGCATTGGCATCCCATCGGGTGGTGGTTCATGTAAAACCAGACCGGCCAAGACTTCATTGGTAATGGCATTGTCCAGCGCAGCGTTGCCAGTCGATCCGGTCAAGCGCGCGCGGGTGATCCGACCCGCGCGGTCTGCCCAAATTTTTACGACACTGCGAAAATCGGCAATGCGGGTGTGCGGATTATTCTGTAAGACTTGCGAAATCGCCTTTTGGACTTCGTTGGCATACCAACCCCAGCGGCTGTTGCGGACGTGGTTACTGACGGGGCCGGACCCGCTGCCACCATTTTTTCCCCCGGCCAGATTAAAACTGTCGGCTGGCCCGTTCCCGCCAAAGCTCGTCACCAAAGCCGGCGCTTCACTCGCAGGAGTGGTATCGGGTTTGGTTTCCTGCTCGTTCACCGGTTCCTGCTCGATCATCTTCTGTTCGATCTTCGGCGCCGGGGGCGGGGGCGGCGCGGGCGGCGCGGGCGGGAGCGGCACGTTGACCATGACCAGATTTTGGTCTTGGCGGGACCGGGCGGACTGATTGATCCGTTTTTGTGCGAACCAGACGCCACACCCAATGGCGACCACGACGGCACAACCAATGAGAACGCGAATGCACGACCCTCCACTTGGCTGTTCTTCGTCGTAAGCGCCCATTTTATTTTCCTGACGATTTTGCGGCGAGGCCGATTTGCGAGATTCCCAGCCGTCCCACGATGTCGAGCACATCCATGATCTTTTGGTATTGTGCGCCGCTATCGCCCGCCACCACCACCGGAAATTCGGGGGTGATGGCTTTTTGCTGGATCAGCCGCTGTTCCAATTCTTGCAGGGTCACGGGAATGGTGTTGAGAAACACTTTCCCCTCGCCGTTGATCGAGATGGCTTGGGTCTTGGGCTTTCCCAAATTGCTCCCCTTGCTAGCGTGCGGCAAATTCACTTTCATCCCTTGAATCGATGCCGTGCACATGAGGATGAAAATCACCAACAACACGTACGCCAAATCCAGCATCGGCGTGATGTTGATATCGTCGTAAGGTTTGCCGTCAGATTGCGCTTGCATGTCAGTGTTTCTCGAGGGCTTCGGTGACGGAGTTCTCTTCGTTGCCGCCGCCGTAGTATTCGGCCATCTTTGTGACAAACTCGTCGATGAACACGTGCATATCGCTCGTGGCGTCTTTGACCCGCGACAAGAGGTAGTTATAGCCGAACAGCGCGGGAATCGCGACGGCCAGCCCCGCCACTGTCGCCGCCAATGCGGCTGAAATTCCTGGTGCGATCGCGTTCACGTTGACTTCCCCTTGCTGGGCAATCGCCGCAAAAGTAATCATGACCCCCACCACGGTGCCCAATAGTCCCAGAAAGGGTCCCCCGGAGATGGCAATGGTCAGCAACACCAGCAACCGATTCAGCCGTTGCGTTTCCCGGACCAGGCCGCCATCCAGAGTCGCGCGAATGGCTTGGACCGACCGGGCCGACAAGGTTTTGGCCGCCCCCTGCTTTTCTTCACTCGCCAAACGGTTGCGGAGCTCCTCCGTCCCGATCCCGTAGATCCGATAAATGGAAGCCCGGCGGATGGTCCGCAAACTTTTTTCGTCGAGGCGGCCGCCCAGCGTCTTGACATGCTCTAAATCACTATGAATCAAAATCGACAGATTCGCCGAGACATGGTGCCAGGTCTGCATGAACTGCTCATTCCCTTTTGCCACCTGATTGAGGTAGGACGCCTTGCTGATCATCACCCACCAACTGATGATGGCCATAATGATGAGAATGCCGATCACAACCCACCCGTCGAACGTCAACGACTTGATAATCACGCCCACATAACCACCGCTGAGCCAGGACAGCCAGGTGGTCGCCTCTTCCCCCGCCCCCACCACCAGCAATTTTGCCCCCTTGTCCCCCTGTCCGAGGGCCGCGAGCTTGATGAAACCGGCCGGGCGCGCGACCTTTGAAATTTGGAACTCATCGAGCTCACCGCTGAAATTCTCTCCGCCAATCTGCAGTGGACTGTTCAGGGCCGGGAGGGAGGCATGCAGGGAGGCGACCGGTTCGCCATCGAGATAGAGGTTAATCGTTGCCTGGGACGAAACGATCGCGAGATGGCGCCAGGCTCCGATTGCCAGTGGGCTCAGCGGCGGACTCCGTTGGACAGTACCGGCCCGTGCGACTTCCACATACAGAGTGCCATTTTCCACTCCCACCACAAAGTTGGTATCGCCGTCCCGCCGGCTAAAGATAATTTCAGAGGCGGGCAACGTCGCCAATTTGATCCAGGTGGAGATCGTAAGCGGCGCCGCTTCCAGCCACCGCAGTGAGGCGGACAGCGGAATCGTCACGGTCGTTTTTTCATCCAACCGGATCCCGGAACCGATGAAAGAACCGTCCACCGCAATCCCGGCATTTTGCGCCAGATTGGCAAAACCCGTCGAGTCGACCGGCGGAGTCCCATGTTCGTTGAAATGATAAACCAGCACCGTATCGGAATCATACGTCCCTTTGGCATCGCCGCCTTTCTCCAGCTTGGGACTGCCATTCCCGCAATACAGCCAGAAGCTGGTTTTTGCGCCGGGTTTCACCTCGGGAACTTTGACCCACAAAAAGGCTTCGCCCATGAGCGCATCATATTTTTCGATGTGATAAGGCAGGATCGTCTGGTTGTCTTCGGCGACGAACCGAAGATCACTTCCGTCTTCGCGCGCCGCGCCAAACTGAAAATTACCCGCATGGAGCCGCACCAGTACCGGTGCCGTTCCGATGGGGTCGGCAATGGCAATCCCGGTGGCGGTTGCATCCACGGTGATCTTTTTCCGATACGACCACTCGTCGTTCCACCAGTTCGAAGCGTGGGCGATTTGCGCTAGAAACAGAAGACCGAGCGTGGCGAGCAGCCCGCGCCTGCGAAGTGTGATTTTTAGTAAGTTCATGATGATTTACCAGTGAGGATTGGCGTCGGGTTCAGCGGTTTTATAATTCGATCCAAACACGGAAAGTTACCAGCAGATCATAAGCATTGGTGGGCGCGTACTTGAGGAGTGGAACTCCCAGATCGAGAGAACCATGGCAATGATTCCAGAGCTGGATTCCACTCCCGATTCCCACACTTGCCAGATCAAACCGCGACTGTTGCTGGGGGAGTGGCTCCAGAATCCACAACCGACCACCCTCGGCAAAAATATAAATCCGGCCATCCGCAACTTTGTTTCCCAGTAAGTTTCCGAGAGCCGGACTCCGCAGTTCCCCGCGGCCGAAAATCGCATGATCACCAAAAACCTCGCCTTCGAGATAGCCCCGGACCGTTCCCAATCCCCCCCCGCCAAACTGCTCTCCACTGACCAGCGGCAAACTCGCCACCTGCCCCTGGATTTTTCCGAACAATTGAAAACCGGCTGGGATCTCGTGCGTATGGGAGAGATCCCCCCGGACATCCACATAGCTGCCGTCGCAATCGTGACGGCTCGCCCCAAACGAACTGGCGCGACTGCCCACCCCGCGGAAACTAAACGCCGGGCCAATGTTAAATTCCGTTTGCTGGTTTTTTTCCATCCAGGTGGCGCTATAGGTCACGCTCAAGGGAAAGTAATGGTAACTGGTGCGCGTGGTATTCGTCTGGCCACTGGCCGTGAGATTCTGGCCATTACTCTTGTAATCCCAGCCGAGGCTGACCGACTGCGAAAAATCTTTGGCGCCCGGTAAACCAATGATGGATTGGAGGCCGATGGTGTCGCCACCGCCAGCCACATCCAGACTGCCCAGCGTGGAGACCGCACTGTTTTGTTTCGTCCCCTGCAGCATCAGACTCCACCCGCTCAGACCGGGAATCCGGACCAGGTAATATCCCGAATACACTTGAACCTGATTGATATCTTCCGGCGCCAATTGAAAACTCCCGCCGACAGTGTGCCCCAGTTGCCAAAGATTGGCATAGTCCAGCGCGCCATTTAATCGGAGCTCGCTCGTGTTCGGACTATATCGATTATTCAGTTCCAGACTGCCATGGAGCGGCAGCGTGTCCTTGACATCCAGATCAATGTCCACCGTCCCTGGGGTCACCCCCGGCCGCAATGCCGGTGTCACCCGTTGATCCGCCGGTTGATTCAAGGCGACGATGTCGCGATTCACGTCATTGAAATTAATGACTTTCCCTTCCGCGATCGACGGGGCCTGGGCCCGGATCTGGCTCGGTAAAAAATATCGTGCGCCATGCACACGCAATTGGCCCACGGGTACTTCTGAAACTTCCAGGATAATGCAGCCGTCCCGCCAGGGCTGCTGGGGAACCTGCACGGAAACAGTTTGGAAGCCCTTGCTCTGATACGCTTTTTCCAAGGCCGCCCGCGCCTGTTCCACATCTTCCTGCGATCGGCTCGGCCCCAAATAGGGATATACAGCCGATTCAATCTCCATCTTCGGCAATTGGCGCGCCCCCTTAATTTTGTACTCGTCGATAAAAATCCGGGACGGGGAAGCTTGCGCTTGAATGGAACCGATCAACCAAACCGCGCAGACCATGGGAAACAGCCGGCTGCAGCGGGTGATTCGTGTAGCCTGGCTTGACCACTGAACCCCACCGCCAACCAACCAATTTTTTATCAACCGAATCTTCATGCTGCGGGTAAAAGAGAAAAAATATCTGGAGGCGACAACCTCCGGTGCGGGAGACTGTACAAGGATAGGCGGGACCTGCTCACACAATATCCGGACATGAATCCACACTTTATGGACACGTCCAAAATGTATTTAACACACTACTATGGAAATACTTATAAAATATCGTATCAATCTGTCACAAAATCGTAACCGTGTGTTACCGAACAGTAACTAAGTCAGAGAGAGTCGTTAGAACTTGAGTGGATACGACACGGTAATGGAGAGGCCCGGCGTGTCTTCGGTCAGGCCGGCCGCCGCCGTGAAGTTGAGCACCGTGTTGCGGTCGATGGCCCAGGCAAACCCAAAACGGAGCTGGGCCGCGTTCAGTTGCGAGCCTTGAACCGTACCGATTTTTTCCAGTTGAGTGCTAAAGGTATAGCGCTCCAACACACCCAGGTTGATCGCAAAGGAAGGATTCATCGCGATCGCCACTGCGATGGTGAAATCAACACTGCCGCCCGGCTGATAGATTGTCGAGACGGGATTCGTAACACTGCTGGACGCCTGAAGGACGATGAAATCACGGGTGAAATTATACGTGTAGCCGGTGTTAAAAATCAGAACCACCGGATCCAAGGTTTTAATGGCCGTGACTCCGATGCGGTCCCCCCAAACTCCGGATCCCTGGGCAAGTTGACTCGAAGAATGGACGTCAAACTGGCTCTTCCCAGTCGGCGCACGCGCTTCCGATTGGAGAATCAGATCGGGAACGACCCCGTGTTCATGGAGCAATTGGTAAGACAACCCAAATTGGACGTCGCCAATTCCCTGGTCCCGCCGGCTGGATTCTTTCGGGGATAGTTGCAACTTGTTCTGATAGGACTGGGTCACATAGCGGTCCGTCTCGTATTGCCAGGGGATTGAGGCGTCCGCCTGAAGATTCGGCAGAATCCCATACCGGACCGCCAGGCCGGTCTGGAAGACATCGCGTTCCACGCGCAGCGATTGGATATCCCCGATCACCAAGACGGGCAGAATGGAGAACCCCGATACGTTGATAAAATTAAGGGAAGTATGCGAATAACTAAAGCTCGGCTCCACATCAAACTTGCCCTTCGGGAGAAGCACCCCACTTTGCTGGACACTCTGAATCGCACGCTCGCGTTCCACACGCTCCCGATCCTTCTCAGCCTCGGTCTGTTCCTTGGCTGGCTCAGCGGTCGCCGGGGTTGGCGCAGTCACTAGCGCGGCCGAATTCGTCGGTGCTGGCAGTCCCGCCGCAGAAGCGGCGGGAGTTGCCTTCGGACGTTCGGCCAGGCGTTCGGCCTTCAACTGTTGCAACTCGGACCGCGTCTCCTTCAGTTGCGTCGCCAGATCCTGGATCAGTCTCAGGATTTCAGCTTTACTCCGGTTGTCCAGATCCGCCGGCACGCTATTGGTGTCAGCCGCCGTGAGGTGCTGCAGGGCGGGGATCAGCAGCGCGGTCATCAGGCAGAGTGTGTGAAATCGGGAGCGTGTCATCCTCGTGGGGCTTGCGCAATGAATGGGCCGGATCAAAACTGGCCCTTGACGTGGGGCTCGAAGCCGATTACCGCCGACTGCAGGTAGCTGCGGGTCATGTCTTGCGAAACAAATCCCGTGGCGGTCGAGCCCGGTTGCCAGTCGGTGGGCGTGCGGCCTTCCTTGGATTTCAGGATCATGCCGATGCCGTTGCGCCACGCGGCTACAAAATTACCGGCCTTCATCGTCGAGTTGCCCACAATCGGATCCGCCAGGAAGACCCGGTCGTCCTGCAGACCGCGAAACACAACAAAGTGATCGAACCCGCGGGTGCGAATCGGCACAATGGCCGGCAGGCTCAGTTCCACGAGATCCGCCAGAGTCATCTCGGAATAGGCGACGGCCTTGAAACCGATCGAGGCCGCCGCCGTCTTGAGGTCGAGCAGTGAAAATCCCTTTTTTTCCTGGTACCGGCGAATCGCCTCTTCTTTGCCGTGTTTATGGATGATGAATGCGACAACGGATTCTTCGTTCACGCCGAGTTTATAATAGTGCTGCAGCAAGGTCGCCAACGCTGCGGCTCCACAACTAAAGTCGTATTTCTGTCGCACAGCATGTTCTTCTTTAAGGTCCTTGAAAGTGCGAACATGCTTGTGGATGCAGAGCCCGGAATCCAAGTTTACCGCGACATTGGGCGGGGGCCCGGCCGGCACTTGCTCGGCGGCCAGTTGCATTGGCAGCCAACACCCGCCAATGGCGAAGCCCAAGCCTACCAGCCACCGGACCCAGTTCAAGGAAACTCCAATCATACCAGACCTTTATTAGCAATAATCCGGCTGATCGGCAAGATTTTCAGCTCCGCGCACAACCGGGCAGGCGCAGCTTGATCCTGTCGCTGTTGGAGCACGCGCGCGCTCGTGATTCACACCTGCCGGTCGCTTCGTCCGAAACCGGGCGGGCTGTCCCAGCCCGCCGTTCGACGGTTCCCAGTTGATCCACCCGAGCGGCGACTGGCTCCTCATTCCGGGTGGTTCGTTTCGATCTTGGCAATGCCGAATCTCCCGCAGCGGCGGGCTGGGACAGCCCGCCCTACCGGTTTAGACAAAATCCAGCTTCTCACTCAAGGATGGCCCGTGACGAGTGTGTTTTGCACACCCGTGTTCTGCGTGCCGGTGTTGCCCTGATTGACCGTGCCGACCGTGGAGTTGATGTTGACGTTGAGATTCAGCATGACGGAGATGGTGGATTCAATGGAGATGATGTTCACCATCGAGGAAAGGTTTTGCTGAGCCTGACCACTGAGCGAAAGCGTGGTGACGCTGTTGTCATTCAAGGTCAAATTACCGCTCTGGGTCATATCGAATGACCCGGTGATCCCACCACACGTCCCGTCCATCTCCCGATCCTCCATCTCGTGGCCGTGCTTCCGGGTTGCAACCAAGGGCGGCTCACTCCGGGCCAGCTTGTTGGCTGGCGCTGGGGCATTGTTGAAATCGTGGGCTTCTTCGTTTCGGACCGGTTGAACGGAAGAAACCGCCCTCTGATCATCCTCTGGCAGCATTGCGCAAGATTCGACCGGACAGACCGACACACACAGCGGCGTGTCATCGCAATTCAATTGAACGCACTCTTCCCGCATCGCGCCGGTTTGGGCCTGACAAAACGGAAGCACGATCCACCCCAGAGCAACCGCAACCAAGGTGGAACCGATCAAATACTTTTTCATGAGACTGCCCTTCCTTTTGTCATCCCTGCCAACTTCGCGAATCGGTACTTCTTCTCCAGCCGTGACGGGAGTCCCCGAACGTTGCCGCTCAGGAACTCCCGCATATTCAGGCTGTGCGTTTCGTCTCTTGACGGAAACGATTAGTTTTGTTGAATGAACGTATTGAGCTGCGAGATCGTGCTGATGGTCGAGCCGGAAGCGCTGGTGGCACCAAGCACTGAATCGGCGTTGGCGGCGTTGATACCAATCGCAATGTTGTTACGACCCGCACCGTTCACCATGCTCAAGGCATTGACGGTATCTTGGGCACCGGCTTCGATCGTCACCGACCAAACGCTGGTGTCATTTTCCGTCTGATTGCCATGGCCAACTTTGATATGATCCGCCGAGGCAACGATGTTATCGACGGAAATGTCGCCGGTGCTGATGGAGGCATCCGCCTGTTGTCCGTCCACACCCGAGCCCGTGAGGCCACTCTGCACTTCAGCAGCGACCGTCCAAGAGATTCCGCCACCCACTGCCGTCGCAACTGTCAACTGCGCATTCCGTTGCTGCGAGATGGTGTTTTCTTGATCCAGCGTGTCCGTGGTATCCGAGTTCACCACGTTGACACCGACCGCCACATTGTTTTCGCCAGCAATATTAGCGATGCTGCCACCGACAAGGACGCCCTGCCCAGCGATATCAACGGTGTAGGTGCTGCCGTCATTAATGGTTTGACTGCCATTACCGATGTCAATCCGGGATTGACCGGCGGCGGACGTCTCGTCCATTTCCTTATCGCCCATCGACTTCACCGCGAAGCTCGAGGGAACCGCAACCAACAGGCTCCCACACAACGTGAGGGCGCCAATAGCTAACATATGCTTTTTCTTCATTTTCTTTTCTCCTTTTGGTCAGTTTAGTTCAGCGGACGGATTGTCCGTACCAGAAACGCCAGCCTGCGGCTCCGCGCATCTGAATTTTTTCCCTTTCGTAGACCGTACGAAAGAAAAATTGTCTGTGAGAGAAATTCCACCGGCCCCAACTGCTGGGAAGCGACCAGCCCTCTCTCACTGAAAAAATTGGATAAGTTCTTTGTCATGTCCGTCATCCGGTTCATCAGCGCAACTTCTGTATGCCCGGCAAAGAACCGGCCAACGGATTGAAACCGGGCGGCAACACCACTCGATTCTGCTGGAGTGCCCGCATCACGCTCGGGAGCGTCTGCATGTCGATAGTGAGGTCGCCCGTGACCTGCACCGTGCCATTCACCACCTGAATCGAAGTGGCGGGAATCGTGACCGGTGTGGTTCCAAGCGTGGTCGGCGAACCAAATGTAATTTGTGTTTTTCCCGACACGCTGGGAATCAATGACAGATTAAGCTGGCCGGAGCCGCTCACCTGCCCCAGGGAAGTCGCCCGACTAAAATTAAAAAACATTTGATTAAACGCCACCGAATTCACGCTGTAATCCGCCGACCCTTTCGCGCAAACCTGATCCATCTCATAATCCGCCAACAAGCGCGGGTTCGCCTCGACAACCGTGGCCAAGGCACACAGCACGACTACGCAACGGAGAATCAAGATCTGCGGAGTCCGAGTTGTGATTGGTCTACTCGCCATGCCCGCAGACTATCGATTTGCAAAAATGTCTGCATTCAAGTTTCGGACAAGAAGCTTCAGATTTGGGACATCGATTAGTGTTAGCTAACACACTTGCTGTAAGTGAGTTACAATCATTCAACCCGGTTCTTATCAGACTTTTGATGAAATGTGACGCAACAGTAACTCGCGTCCGTAATTCTTCAGCATGAAGCTCGTTTATTAGTCGGACAGGCGTCCCGCCTGTTAGTCCTTTGCATCGACAGGCGGGACGCCTGTCCGACTATACCCGTGGCTTGTTACTTCAGCGGGGCGATCGCCTGCTGGAGATTGATAGCGCAATCAATGAGCGGTTGGACTGTTGACGAATCGAGAATATGGACGGTCCGATAGGTCTTACAAATGATGACAAAGCTTTGCAACAGGATGTAGGCGGAATTATACCTCTTCTGCTTGATTTCCATCTGCGTCTTCTGCAATTTCAGTATCAGGGATCGTTGGCGCCCTCCATTGAAGCTACCGATCAATGGAATCGCTTCAACCGCTTGAATCAGCCCGGGCAGGTCGCAGCCGCCAATTCCGACGCCCGTCACAACCACATGGAAACTCGTCGAATTGGTATTGCCCGACTCACTCACGACCTGGCAACTCACGGAATTGGTTCCCAGTCCAAACGTCGTCCCAGACGGCGGCGTGCAACTCACCGTCACTGAAGAACAGGTGTCGGTCACACTTAACGTGGGATAGTTCACGACCACTGATTGTTGGCCCAGCTCCGGCGCGATCTTGATGTCCACTGGCGTGGCCAGAATGGTCGGCGGAGTCCGGTCCAGTACGGTCACGGTGGTCACTGCCGAGTTCGATTGCCCCAAATTATCGACCACGGTCAGAGTCACCGTCGTCGTACTGCCAACCGGGAACGGCCCGGTTGGATCCACCGACTCACTCACGATGCTGCCGCCCGGATTGGGGCTGAATGAATGATTGTCCACCTGCGCGGCCGTCACGACGGCCTGGCAATTCGCATCGGCGGCATTGGTCACGGCCCGGGCCATTGCGACGGGCGGCAAAATGCTCCCGCCACCGCCACCACTGCCACCGGTTATTGGCAGAACCACAACGTTGAACGAAAACCGGTTGGTGTTGCCCGCATCGTCCGCGACAATCAACGTCGCAGGATTCACCCCCACCGGAAAGACCGAACCGGAGGGCGGGGAGAATTTCACCAGCGCAACATTCGCACAATTGTCGCTGACGGCCGGCGCCGGAAAAATCGCCGTGCCATTGCTCTGGTCAGGCGTGACAAAAACGTAGAAATTGGGTGAGAAATTACTGACACTCGGGCCCGTGGTGTTTTTGACCCGGACGGTCGTCGCAACGGAATCCAACGCACCACTGTTGTCAATGACCGTGTACGTAACCACGGTTTCCCCGAGCGGGTACGGACCCGGCGGCGTGACGACGCGGTTGACGATCACACCATCGGGATCGAAGGAGCCGTTGTCGAACGCGGCGGCGGACGGATTCGCCTGGCAATCCGCGTCCGCGGATAGAACCAAGGGTTTCGCCAGCGCGACCGGTGGTTGATTGGCGCCGGTTCCTGCCGCCTGCACAATCACGCGAAAAGTCGCGGCATTGGTGAGGCCGGCCGTGTTGAATACCCGCCCGACCACCGAATTTGTCCCGACCCGGAACGCCGTCCCGGAGGGCGGAGTAAAATTGACCCCTGCCACGGTGGAACAGGTGTCGGTAACACTCAGAGCGGGATACTGGACGGCAACCGATTGTTGCCCCGCTGCCAGTGAAACCACAATGTCCGCCGGCAGAGCGAGGAGGGTCGGCGGAGTCTGATCGAGGATGGTCACGGTGGTCTGGGTCGAATTCGACAGCCCATGGTTGTCCACCACGGTCAGAGTCACCGGCGTCGTGCCAATCGCAAATGGCCCCGCGGGTTGAATGATCCGGCTGACGATGATTCCGGTCGGACTAAACGAATGATTGTCCACTTGATCCGCTGTGACCACGGCCTGGCAATATTCGCCGGCGGCATTGGTCACTGCCGAAGCAAGCGCAACCGGCTGGAAATACGAACCGCCGCCCCCGCTTCCACCACCAGAGTTCGGAAGGACGACGACGTTAAAAGAAATCTGATTGGTAGCTCCGAAGCCGTCCACCATGATCAGCTCGACCGGAGTGACCCCGAGTGGGAAGAAGGATCCGGACGGCGGCACGTAGCTCACTGCAGCGACGCCTCCGCAACTGGCGCTGACCGCCGGCGTCGGAAAAATCGCCGTGCCGCCGGACTGGCCGGGTGGAATAAACACAAAAAAATACGGGGCGAAATTACTGGCGCTCGGACCCGCGGTATCCTGCACCAGAACCGCGGTGGGCACGGAAGTGGCGATGCCGCGGTTGTTCACCACCGTGAAGGTGACAGCCGTTTCCCCGATCGGATAGGGCCCCGCCGGCGTGACGGTTCGGCTAACAATGACGCCCGCGGGATCGTAGGAGCCGTTGTCAAATTGCGACGCGGGCGGGTTGGCCTGACAATTTGCATCCGCAGACAAAACCAGGGACTTCACGAGGGCAACCGGTGGCTGATTATTGGTGGCTCCGCCGCAATCAAGCCCGCAGAGACGAATGCTCCGGGCGCAATCCGCCAGGGCGGCAGCCGCCGCTTGATTAAGCGAACCGATTTGGACCAGTCGCTGTGTCTGCGTCACGAATCTGGCCATTACCCGGCCGGCAATCACGGTCTGGCATTTGGAAATCCGGTGACCGGCGTGTGTCAGCGTCCACAATAAACCATTATGCTGGGCCCGCTTGAGGGGAAGCGCGTTGACGCGCTGGATGACGTCGTTGATGCAGCTACAGGCCGGGAGATTTGTCGCCGCAGCCGGGTTGCTGAAATCCAGGGTCGCACTCTGGGTGCTCTGGACTGTTTGGCTGGGCTGGCCAGACACCACCGGAACAACAATCATAGCCAGCACCATGGCCAACGCCATGGCCGCTCGGCATCCGCTTGATTTGATGAATTCGTTCACTGCTCGCCGGAATTAAGCTGAGCAATATAGAAGGATTTAGCAGGACTGTCTTGCATCTTTCGGACCGAGAAGCATAACCGGCGGACATCGGCGGCGAACTAACTAACCTGCGTTTGGTAGGCGAGTTGCGTATCCTGCTTGATCCTCAAAATGCGGACCGGCAGGGATCGTCACCCAATGGTAACTTAACGATATTCGGCGGGGGCAACCTGTTCGGGAAACAAAATTGTAGGACAGGCATCCTGCCTGTCTGATTGCCTGATCGACAGGCAAGATGCCTGTCCTACCAATCTACGACCAGGATGCTCGTTCGGCGATTCGTCAAGACACTCCCGCGCCTATTTTAGCTTGTCAACTGCAGCTTGAATATTGGTGGCACACCCGATGAGCGGACCGGTGGTCAAAGCGTTGAGAATATGGACCTGCTGATAGGTCCGACAAATTAGGACAAAGCTATTCAGAACGTAATGGGCCGAAGTATAATACCTTTGGCCAATCTCCAGTTGCGCCTGTTCCAGCTTTAGCACCATGGTTCGTTGCCGGCCGGCGTTGAAACTCCCCAGCAGCGGAATCGCATTCACCTCTTGAATGAGCCCCGGTAAATCACAGGCGTTCGGATCGAACGCGGTTACTTTCACTTGGAAGGTCGTGGTATTTGTGCCGCCGTCATTATAGACCTGACAGATCACAGTATTGGTTCCCAGTCCAAACACAGCGCCCGAAGGCGGCTGATAACTCACCCCGATCCCCGCGGACGAACAGACATCCGTCACACTCAAAGTCGGATAGTTCACCACCACCGATTTTTGGCCCAGCGGGGGCATGGCCGCAATGTCCACCGGGGGACTCAGGATGGTCGGCGGCGGCAGGTGGAGAACTGTCACAGTCGTCACCGTCGAGTTCGATTGCCCGAGATTGTCCACCACCGTCAGCGTCACCGGCGTCGTACTGCCAAACGGGAAGGGCCCGGCCGGCGTAATCGACTCACTCACGATGCTGCCGCCCGGGTTGGGACTGAAGGAATGATTATCCACTTGCGCCACCGTCACCCCGCCCTGGCAATTTGCGCTGGCAGAATTGGTCACCGCATGGGCAATCGCGACCGGCAGGAGATTGCTTCCACTGCCGCCCCCCCCCCCGCTGACGTTCGGAAGGACCACGACATTAAATGAAAACTGGTTGGTGGTGCCCATGCCATCCACCACAATCAGCGCCGCCGGGGTGACCCCCACCGGAAAAATCGAGCCGGACGGCGGAGCGAAGCTCACCGACGCCACTCCGGCACAGCCTCCGCTGACCGTTGGGGTTGGGAAAATTGCCACGCCGCTGCTCTGGCCTTGTGCGACCGAGACGATAAAGTTCGGTGAAAAATTGCTGACGCTCGGACCGGCGGTGTCCTGCACCAGAACGGTTGTGGACACCGAACTGGAAATGCCCTGGTTGTCCACCACCGTATAGGTGACCACGGTTTCCCCGAGCGGGTACGGCCCCGGCGGGGTGACGGAACGGTTCACAATCATGCCATTGGGAGCGTACGAACCATTGTCAAAAGCCACGGCAGGCGGGTTGGCCACGCAGTTGGTATCCGCCGATACCACCACGGGTTTCGCAATGGCGACAGGCGGGGCATTCGAGGTGGAACTCGTGCATTCGAGCCCGCAAAGATGAATGCTTTGAGCACACCCGGCCAGGGAGTCCGCCATGGATTGACCCAGGGCACCGAGTCGGACCAACCGCTGCGTCTGCGAGACAAACCGAACCATTACCCGGCGGGCAATCACGACCTGGCATTTCGAGATCCGCAGACCCGCATGGGTGAGAGTCCACAATAAGGCAGTGCGCTGATTGGCTTTGATCGACAAGGCGTTGACGCGCTGAATCACGTCGTTGATACAATTGCAAGCCGGCGGGTTGGTCGCAACAGTTGCCCGGGTGAAATCTTCCGGTGCAGCCGGGCTGGTCTGGCCAGACGCCGTCGCCGCCAAGCCAATCAGCACCACCACTCCGGCCAGCCGGACCACTGTGCGGAAAGTTTGTAATGCCGTGGATGATTTGATGAAAAATTTCACGATGATTTCCGACTCACAACAACACTCTACTGGTTCATGATAACCGGAATCGTCTGCTCTGACTTACATTTTTCAGACGCAGAACCATAAAATTCGGACATCGGAAATAATCTATTTAACTTACTTATGGCAAGGTAGTTAATCGGTTCACAAAAATCTAATTCAATTATTTTTCCGCACCGACACCGAATGGTAACCCAATGGTATCCGATCAGCGCCTGTCACATAATTGTCACACGCTAGCCATGTGATCGCAATGGAACGATGGTAGTTGATTGGCTCAGAGTCGGGGTTGTTGCTCCAAACAGTCTAATCGGATAATTGATCATGTTGAAAAATCTCAGCGCAGTCATGGCGGGCCTAACCATCGGATTCGCTCTCCTCGGCACGGTGGCAGCCGGAGAGCCGTCACTCAAGGAGCGCCTTGGGACCCTCAATAAACAATTGTTGGAGTTTCGCCAGACCACACTCAACGACCCCGAGGTCAAAGCCGCGGATGCCGAGTTTCAAGCGACAGTGGCCAAGGCCGTGCTCAAGCTCCAATTCGCTGAGGATAACGTCTTGATCCGCACGAATTCCAAAGGGAAAGAACTGGTCGTAAAATTTCGGGCACTCCTGGAGCAATACAATACCGAACAGAAGGCAGCCGCCAAGGCGGCGGCTGCCAAGGCGCCTCCCAAGCCGTAACCGCACCAAACCGGAGTTGGACAGGCGTCTCGCCTGTCAGTTCTTTGCATAGACAGGCGGGACGCCTATCCGACTATTCCCGGGTTGTGCGCGGGTCTCGGATCCCGCACTGGGCGCGACTGAAGGTCTTCCGCAGCGTTACTTCACAATGACATCGGTCACCACGGGCGCGCCAAACTTGCCGCCGTAAATTTTACCACCGCAACCCAGGTCCTGAATGGTGCCGCCGGCGGTGGTGACCTTGCCCAGCGCCGCGCGGGGACAGACATCGTCCGCTGGGAATGTGTCCCGATAGTCATTCACCACCTCTTGATGAACCATGGCCCCATACACGTAGTCGTTGTGAGCCGCTGACTGGGTGGTCGCCTTGGCATCCGGGACGCAGTTTGTGGAAAAAGTGACTGTAAAATACACTGACAGCTTCGCCTTCGGCTGCAGAAACAACGGCAGTCGTGGTTGAGGGGAGCGGGCCAACAGGACTGGCACCAGGTCCGGACACGAGTTACTCAGGGCTTGCACCTCCAAGGTGACCACGCCGGCCAGGTTGGTAATCTGTTCCACACTGGGACTCCGATTCTGAATCTCCACCGCCACCAGTTGCGTAAGGGTCGGGTGGTTGGCACTCAACCGAACTCGCTTCGGCACTCGGAGGGCTGTGATCGCGAGGTTATGCGGCTGTTCCCGCAGCGGATCAATCGTGGGCGAGACGGCTGCTGAGTTCGTTAAACCCGGATCGGTTTCGTTCGCGGAAACCAGCCCGTGGTTGGTCAGATGCGCGGTGGCGCGCATCGAGGCAAAAATCGTCAGTTCCGCCTGGCCGCCGCTCGCCAGCGAACCAAAATCGCAGACGACCGAGTTGCCAAAATTCGTGCAGGTTCCCTGCCCGGTAAAAGCCGACTCAAATTGCACGCTCGACGGAAGCGAATCGGTTACGCGCACACCGGTCACGCCACCGGACCGATTGTTTTCGACAAGAATGTTGTAGTAGAGCGTGTCCCCGACGGCCACGCGGTTGGTCGTCGCACTCGCCAACACTGCCAGGTCGTTCAGGTGATAACGAACCAGCGCGCACGAGTTCGTTCCCGCGTTGAATGGGGTGCTCCCAGCCAGAATGATCCGACCATCCCCGACGAGCGCCAGCGCATTCGCGAAGTCGGCAATACTCAGCGGAAATTGGGTGGCAACCAAACCGCCCTGACCAAAACTGCTGTCCAGGTTGCCGTTCGCATCATAGCGAGCCAGGGCAATTTGGCGCCCCAACGCCGGCCGGCCTGTGGAACCGGCTACGATGATTTTATCATCGGGCAAAACCGCGACTGCTGCCCCCATGTCGCTGCTGCCCGGAAAGAAATTTGTTCGCTGCCGCCCCTGAACACCGAACGTCTCATCCAGACTTCCATCCGGATTCAGCCGCACCATGGCAAACGCGGGATTGGTGCTGATCACTGAGCCGGCCGCGATCATCCGGCCGTCTGACTGGAAGGCGAGACTTGTCACCTCGCTAAAGGTGGTCCCGGCAAAGGGGAGAACCAGCTCCCCACCGGTTCCAAAACCGGCATCCAGACTGCCGGTCGGAGTGAACCGGGCCAGCCCAAATGCGAGCCGGCCCGCGAGGACACCCCCACCGACAACGATGCCGCCATCGCCCTGCACCGCCACGACGCGACCAATTGCCAGATCACTACCAAATGGAGCCAGGGCCCGGCCGCCGCTGCCAAAGGCCGGATCACTGGCCCCGTCCGCCGTGAAACGCACCGCCAGAAAAGCGTGGTCGCTACTCGTCTGCAGGCTCGAGAAGCCGCTGGCAATGATCTTTCCATCCGGTTGCAGCGCCAACGCCGTCACGGTGTCAGAGCGATTAGTCGCCACCGGCCAGCGCGCCACTCCGCCGTTTCCAAAATTGGGATCAAACTCACCCGAGGACAGGAGCCGAGCGACTACGCTACCGACAGCTACCACGATCTTTCCATCCGGTTGCAGCACCAGCGCGCCGACGGTAAGCGATTGATTGGACGTGCTGAAGGTCACCTGTCCCCCAAACCCAAAGCTGGCATCAAGACTGCCGTCTTGCAGGAGCCGGGCCACGCCAAATCCGCCCACCACAACAATCCTTCCATCCGGCTGGCAGGCGACGGCAATGGCACCGTTATTTAGTGGCTGGGCGACCAAGCCACCGACACCAAATCCCGTATCGAGCGCGCCCGGCGCGCCGCATAGAATCGCGGGTAAGGCGAGCAAACAGAGTACAAGGAACGTGCGGACGCTCAAAAAAGTTTGAAACGATTTAATTAGAAAAAGAACGGATCTGGGCTGTGGAGGTAGTGGGACAGGCGTCCCGCCTGTCTCTGTCCCCACAGTCCGGCTCATTCGTTGATGGAACAGTTGAATGCCGGTCGTTGACTTCCCTACGTCAGCTCGACAGACAGGCGGGACGCCTGTCCTACTAAAATGAATGACCTCGGTCCATCTGCGCTGCCTGTTCCTTTTCACGGACCCCCGATCACAACCCCACCGACCTGCGCCTTCACCAGCAGATAATGCCGATTTGGCCAACTTTGGGTGGCCACCGGCCCCACCCCGGGGGAAAAATAAATGCGTTGCGCTGAAATATTACAGACTCCGGGCATCACCGAATTCGTGGTCATGATCGAGAGGACCGAGCAATTGGTATAAATCCCCACCGGAGACTGAATCGTCCCGATCATCGGCTCAAGCTGAAGCAATTCTTGACTGCACCATTGATTGGCAGAGGTGAACGCAAACCGTTTCCGCGTATTGGACCGCAGGCTGACGGTTGGTCGCAGCCGGTGCAGCACCGGATCCCAGCGGAACAGCACGATGGAATGCAGGGAACAGTAAAACGCGATGGAATGATCCAACAATCCGGTCACGCGCAGCAATTTGTTTGTGCCCGGTTCGCACCGGATAACTTGTTGATTGGTCCCAATCGTCGATCCGAGAATCCAATAATTACCGAGTTGCACGGGAAACAATGGCGGCTTCGGAGCCCCCACTGCGGTGGCCGCCAGCAGAATCACCAACCCAGCGGACGCCAGCCCGCGGCTGGCAATCCGGCAGCGGGCGCGGAACATCGATAACAAGCTGGTGGAGGACAATCTCATGCTGGAACCAGCCTCGGATGTTGGTGTGACAGTTTTGCGACAATCGCGCGGCGAGTCTGTGACATCCGCAACGTTGACCGGGCGTCCCGCCAGTTTGCCGGCTGGACATGGAAAACAAGCGGACAGTGGAAACCTGAACGCTGAACCCTGAACAGTTGAACTTGGAACGCTGAAATGGGGGCGAGGTTGCGGAGAACCGCGTCTCGTCGGTTACAGGGTCCGCTTGATCTGTGCCAGCAACCACTTGGAGTGCGCGACTTGGTCGAGTGCGGATCCCAAGATCGTGTTGCAAGCCGGACACGCAAAGGTGGCTGCCTTCCAGATCGTGGGCTTCTCATCAATGGCATCCAGGTGATGAACGCGCAGCGAGGTGACCAGGTTGCCGCATTGTGGACATTTGCCGCTCATCATGGGTTCTTCCGCGTGGGCGAAAGTTGTCACTGCGGGCGGCCGGGACCGAACTGGTTGGGCAGGGGTCGCCTGCGACAAATCCGTGCGCGGCTCCATCGATACCGTTGTCGAACCACGACTCTGAATCGATTCCTTCACTTGGCGACTAACCAGAATAGTCAGATAATCTTTGATCCGCGCCGTTTTCTTAACACCGCTAAGAAACTCCTCGTAAAGCCCCTGAACATCCTCCATCCGCAACCCCAAATCCTTGGCGAGCTGTTGAATGGCATGAAAATGGAGACTTGCCTCCTTATCATCTTCGTATCGGCAGGTCGATGTCATAACTTGTCTCCTCCAGTAATCTGCACCGCACTTTCTGGCAACCGCTCTCGCTTGCGGTTACACGGGTAACATTGCACCGAATCGAACGATGTCAAACCCGCCAAGATCTCCCGCCAGTTCTCCCCAAATTTCGTTGCCAATGGATGACAATTTCGCCCTTCGTTCGTAACAGACCCATGGCAGTCTGGCTCCAGTTAACTATCCCCAACCAAACCCCCGTCCGGTCCTCCTGAAGTTGGTTGATCCGTCCCACTCCGGTGGGTTCGCGGACAGGACGGGGGCTGTAATTTCTCCCGAGTGGCTAGCAGACCCCACTGCTGGCTGACAACTTCCCACTGACAAAACGCCGGCGGACGGTGCGCCGAAAACGGACGGCGGAATGCCCCAAAATCAGCACAATCGCCGGGATGTGCGCGGGCGGCACGCCGAGACGCCGGCAGAGGGACGGGTTGCGCTGGAGGATGGGCGCGGCTGCGCCGATCATCGTGCTCCCCAACCCGAGCGATTCCGCGGCCAGCATCGCATAGGTGCAGGCAATTACCGCGTCAGCGGCGTCCGCATACGGCGAGTGATGAAAGATCAACAGCGCCGGTGCGTCGTAGAACAGCAAGTCACGCCCGGCAGCTTGACTGTTGACGTAGGTTTCGGCCAGCGGTCGGATGAAATTGGCGAACCGGTCGTACTTCGCCTGCGACACAAACGGTCGCATCACGGCCAGCAGCCAGGGGCGGAACATCTTGAGGAACCCCGCATACCCCCGGATGATCTCGCGGCTCAAACTTTGCACTTCCGCGCGACCGCGGATCGTGACGCAGCCGACGTCCCAAGGCGGAATCCCCATCGGCGCGGTCGCCGCCAATGCGACGATTCGCTCCAAGAGCGCCGCATCCACGTCCCGGTCACTGAACCGGCGAACGCTGCGGCGCGACCGCATCAGCGCAGCGAGTTGTTCCGCCGTCGCCTTCTGTGACGCGTCGGGCAAGGGCGTGAGGTCGTCCGGTGAAATGCCGCGGCCGGTCACCCGGACAGCGTCTGCCGGACAAACCATCATGCAATGCCCACAAGCAATGCAGCCCAAAAAGCTATCGGAATGAATCGCGACCGTTTTGTCCACCACGGTCAACACTTCCGTGGGACAAACCCGGCCGCAGGCCAGACAGTGGTTGCAGAGGTTCGGATCGATGAAGACCTGACCCGCTTCCCGATACAGGCTGTGGATAATTGGCATATTGTCTTCTCCCTTTTGCTGATGAACTGGCTTAGAAATCCGCCCCCCCCCCGACACATCTTGGATGTGCGGCGAGTCTGTGACATCCGCAACGTTGAACGGGCGTCCCGCCAGTTTGCCAAAAACGAAAGAGCAGGGTGGGATTGGACCACCCTGCTCCTTCAGTTATGATCAACGCCCTAACGGCTGGCGTCAACCCGGTTATTCAACCATTATTTGCAGCCGAGCACCTTCTGTTCTGCGACAACCGCATTGGTCAGCGCAGAGTAGGAGTTCGTGCTGAGGAGGTGCAGTTGGAAGTACACCTTCGCCTTGATCAGTTCGGCATTCAACTGGGCACAAGCCGCCGTGACATTCGTCGTGATGACGTGCGTATGGGTATTGGTCTTGTACTTGTTGAGGTCGTTCCCCGCAATCGTCAGGCTGCTGAGCAGGCTGTTGATGCGGGCGGTGGTCATCTTCGGGTCTGTGTTCGTGGTGATCCCCGAAACGATCTGTGAGATACCACTGATTCCAGCGCCATTGACCGTGACGAAGAAGTTCGTGGTGTTCGCATGGCCGGCGGCCGTGCAAACCACGTTGCTGGTCCCGACGTTGAACGTCGCATTCGGGGCTGGCACGCAGGTGACGGTGATCGACCCGGTGCAATCGGTCGCACTCGGTTTCGTGTAGCCAACCGACACGCTTGACGTGCCGGCTGCTGCATTGGTCACGATCGTGGCCGGGACGCCCGTGAAGGACGCTCCCGCGGACGATGTGACCGTCACCGTGAAGCTGGTGGTGTTCGTCGTGTTGTTGCCCGCATCCACAGCTTTGCAATTCACGGTTGTGTTGGAACCAGCATAGAACGTTGCGCCCACGTCCGGCACGCAAGTCACACTGACCGACGTAACGCAATTGCTCGCGGTCGGCTTGGTGTAGGCCAAGCTAACCGAGCAAGCGGGGACGGTCGTGCTGATGGTCGATGTGGCACTGAACGCCGGCGCACCCGACGATGTGACAACGACGTTGAAGTTCAGTGGCGTCGCCGCATGGCCAGCAGCGTCCGTATAGACGCAACTGACGGGATGGGTACCAACACTAAACGCACCCGGAGCCGGAGTGCAACTGGCCGAGGCGCTACCATTAGCCCCAATGCCACCAACATTGCATCCGGACGCGGTCACGGTGTAACTCGCCGTGTACTGGCTGGTGCAAGTGCCAACCGAGTTGCTGATGTCGCCTGACTGGCCACTGAGCGTCGGCGGTGCCGACGACGAGACCGTGACCGTGAAGCTGTTGCTTCCAGTCAGGGCCGGCGTCTGCGTGTCGGACACTGTGCAGATGACGGTCGTGATGCCATTGGTGAAGGCAAACGTCGGGGACGGCACGCAACTGACACTGCCAGCCAGCGTTGAGCAGGCGGAACTCGCGGTCGGAGCCGTGTAGTTCAAGACCACGGTGCAGCCGGAGGTCAGGTTCGTGGTGATGTTCGAAGGTTTGTTAACAACCGGAGCCGCACCGACAACCGTCACGGTTGCCGAGCAGGTATCGTTGCTACCAAAACCGTCGGTCACGTGGAAGGTCACGTTCGACGTGCCAAGGCCCAATGACAGGGCATTGGTCGTTCCGAATGTGTCCTCGCCGAGACAGAAGCCCGTCGAGTTGGCGCCTACATCCGTCGCCAACACGGTGGCCTTACAGCCCGACCCCGCCGTCAGCGTGAGGTTCGTGCAGACTGCGTGCGTGACTTTCGCGCCCTGAAAGTAAATGCCATTGGCATTCAAGATCAAGTCGCCCAGGTACGTGGCCGTGGCGGCGTCGGGCTGGACTTCATATAACTGCGAAACAACAGTGGCCGAGCCTTCGTAGTTATCAATATTCCCGAAGAATCCGAAGCCACCAAGGCCACCGTCGGATTCCTGAACACTCCAACTCCCTGGAAGGGCGTTGTTGATGTTAGCCGAAGAGGAGCTATAGCTTGTGGCCGTCGCGCCGTTGAGCTTCCCTGCGCTTCCGCCTGCGATCATCAACTGGATTGCTGCGGTCCCTTGACTTTGTGCCGAATAGTTTGACGGCACTGGCATGTTCCCGCAATTTCCACCGGTTGCCCATAGCGTGCCTGCGGGATATCCCGTGCCACCCAAACCGTCATCGGTCGCAACTGCGCCCCAAGACAGGTCTGTCCGAGTGATCCACCCTGGACCATAGATCGCAGACAAGTCGTCTTTGGACAATTGCGACAATAACTGTGCCGTTTGCGCGGCATTGTGGAAGCCACTGATCGGACCGAGATTCACTTCCAGGTTCTGGCTTCCGCCTGTGGTGCCCGCCGGGGCGTAGAACCCGAGGATCAGGTCCCCATAGTGCACTGAAACGGTTCCTGCCTGCGCCACTGGCATGAGCATGGCCCCACAGGCCAATGCCACCAGCGTCGCTTTACACCGCTTGTATGTCATTTTTTTCATCGAATTCTCCTTCGTTAATTCTAATTATTGTTTGGGTTGTTAATTGATTAGCGTGTGACCACGCCACCGTCAACTGTGCGAACGACATGCATGTCGCTGATGTTGATAAACCCGTTCTGCGTCGATGTTGCCTTGAGTCCGCTGGCAATCTGTTGCGCAATGGGTACTTTTGTCGCACTGAGACCAGTGATATACATCAAGTGTTCATAACACCAGAATGAGTATTGGCCTTCAGCGATCGATGCCGCGTTAGTCCCGCCGCCGTAGGCGAATCCATTCCAAGTCATCTGGGTCACGCCACTGATGTCAGTTCCCCCGACATATCCAACGGTGTAGCAGCCAGTCTTGGAACCCTTCCCAGGCAGTGCCACAGTGACGGCCGCAGCACCCGTGGCATTCACGGCAGATTTCAAACCGCTACCGGCAGCATAGCCACCCTGCCCAGCGGTATAGTCAACGCCATTGATGGTTTGCGCGGGGTACAACTGGATCGCCGAGACGATGCCACCGCTGGCTGTTACTTGCCATTGTTTGGGCAACCCATAGACTCCGAAGCCACATTCAGCAAACGCCGCCACCCGCGTACCGGAATCCGCATCCCGGCCGACGCAGATTACATAGTTGTTTGAATCTGCCGAATTCCCGGTGAATTGCGACAGCGGAACGTAACCCGCAGTCAAGATATCCTTGGCCAATTGGGGGGTCATGTTGGCCAGGGCGTTGGTCGAATCGGGAGTCCGGATCCACGCAAACGGAAGGACCGCAACTTTTGTGTCCCCCGCCCCCGTAATATTTAGGTTTTTGTACGGCGTCGCGCCTGTGAAGGAGTCTGACATCGCAAGATCTGCCACCTGCGCATCCTCACTGGGAGCCACATTGGGGTCAGCTGTCGGTGTGGCCGTCGTTATGTCATAACCCTGATTGCCACCGCCGAAGTTAGCGGGATAGAATACCCCCCCGTTACCGTTCGCTACCAGGTTCGTGGATGCCATCCAGACCCCGGTTTCAACTGTGTTGTTGGTCGCGAGTGAGGCAATTCCGCCCACGGATCCGGCCCATGAGGTGTGGATGTGCACCAACACGCCATTCGTCGTCGTTCCCACGAATTCTTGTTGGTAGCCTTTCTGGGGGTTGGTCCCTTGATACGCCATCGACCACGTTGATGCAGATGAACCGCCGAGAAGGTTCACGATTGCATCGCTCACGAACGCCCGGCACGCGGTGGAACCACCGATGTGCACTGTAACTGTCTGAGCCGAAGCAGAGCTGGCAATTGCCAGTGCTGCCACGCCCGCCATCATTGTCAAACCATATTTCTTCATATTTACTTCCTCCTGGGAGTTATGTTGCCGTTGTTTTCTACAGCGGGGCCAGCACTATGGTGCGGCACCCCGGTACCATCGAGCAGCCTGCAAGAGGCCGTTGGAATACGTCGCGAATTGCACTGTTCATTCGTGCAAAATCTCTCGACCCCTTGGGCGCTTCTACTTCTGCTCATGGGGTCCAATATAGAGAACCAGTGAAATACCTGCTGCCAGTTTCCGGACAAGCGATGACAGTTTGTGGACATCCGCAACCGACGTGTAACCAACTCTCAACCAATGAGATCCGCAATAATCCGCCGGGGCAAATCACCACCACACGCCGCGGTCACAAAACTGTAACGAACCGTAATCGGGCGTGGTGGAGTTGGTCGATTTTACGGCCTGCCCGTGCAGGCAGTGTGATCAGGCGTCCTGCCGCCTGTCCCACTACGAATCTCGATTCCGCTGAAGAACCCTACGGACACGCTAAAGCGTGGACACCGAACTCCCGGTTTCTTCGAGATTCTGCGCGTTTGGTGTCCAGCCTTCAGGCTGAGTCGATGGGTAGAAGGAGATTTTCAGCGGAATCGAATCTCAGTAATTGACCGTAGGTTACTGGAAATGAACGGCAGAGATCCTCGATCTCAGGACTTGCCCCAGCCCAACAGGCGGCTGATCGTGGCCACAACATCCGGGTCGTCCGGAAAGATGACCGGCAGCTCTTTCGTTCGCTGAGTCCGTTCCCCGATCCGCCGGCACAGAACTTTGACGGGACAACCGCAGGCGCTGTAAAAAAATGTCAACTGCCGTTCCGCACCCTCTGGCCAAAACTCCCGCAGCGGCTCTGCGCGGTCCCGGACGATGGCGTCGAAAATCGATTCCGAGACTTTCGATCCATCCAACAAGAAATCGGCACCGTGTTCGTCGGCAACCATGATGTTCAGATTTTTTCCGGCCAGGGAGGAATGCGGGGCATGCGTGGCCGGCTGGATCCGGGTGTGCCACAAAATCGCGCCGGTCCGCCGAAATACCAGGGCGCCGCGCCCCGGCTTCTCACTGCTGACATGCATCGAAATGTGCAGTTTTCCATCTGCAGTTGGCTCGCCGTAGGCATCCAGAATGGCAAAGGTCCGCCCCTGGCCATCCGCCGGTTGATACTGGCGATCCACAGCGCGCAAGGCCTCGGCGATGCTCGGAATAGTGGGTCCAAAATCCAGCTCGACCGTGACCATGACCGCCTCGGCCACTTCCATGGTCCCGCCGGCTTCTGCCGGCCAGGTGAACGCCGGGGGTTCCGGGGGGATGGCGGCAACTGGCGCGGCGGTTGCCAGTACGGCGCGAGGCGGGGCTTGCGGTTCGGCGAAATCCGCGCGGCCGGCGGACTGCGGTTTCCCACAGGAACTGCCCAGCCCAATGACAATCCCGCAGCCCAACGTTAATAAATAGCGCCGTCCATTCATCGCTTCGCCTTAACGAAATCGTGTGACGCTCCGGTCGCAGAAACGTTACACTTCAGCAACGATGTGCCGCCGCCGCGGGCTAATTATTTTGCGGGATCGGGTCAGACGCGACGGCTGCAGCGGCGCCCGCACCCGCCGGGTTTGCCGGCTCGGAACCAGCCGACGGGGGCGCTTGGGGGGGGATTTGGGGAGTGAAGTATTGCTTCTGAACCAGATCCAGCTCACAGCCACAGTCGTGAACGAACACCGTGAGCTGCTGGGCGCGGGACTCATTGTAAATCACCTGAATATCCAACTCGTTCCAGTAGCCAATTAAAATATTCCCAAGACTGATTTTCTCGCAGCCGAGCAATTCAATAACGGCGATGTCACCGTTCGCTGTCTCGACCGCAACAAAGCTGGTGTTTCCGCCGGCCCGAATGACTTTGGCTTTGGTTTTCATGATCTCCACCCTGACATTCCGATGCGACAACTTCATGACAATCTGTCGCCAATTGTGAAAATTCGTGCGCGGGTTGAATCTACCGGCGCGCCGGACCGGATGGTGATCTTGCCTCGCCCCTCTGGGAGCTGAGCGTTACGCACATCTCACGCGGGAGTGGAAAAATCCGTGCTGTTCGGCGTCGGTCTCCAGACCGCGTCGTTCGGTCCGACACGGTCTCCTGACCGCCGGAGCCCATCAGCGAAGTCCGTCGGATCTCCCAACTGCATCGTTGGCTCCGTCGTCACACAATCGTTTCACGAATCTCACTGAACCGCCGTTGAATCGTCGCAATCGTTTGTCATGATCAGAACATGATGATTCGCAATAGTCACTTGGTCCTGCACGAAGCGAGCGTGCCGGCGGCGACCGATTGGACCGTGGATCTGCCCGGCTGGTTATTCCTGCGCGTCCAGCAAGGTGAAGGCTATGCGCTCCGGGATAAAACACCCGTGCTGCTCAGCGATGGCGACGCACTGGTGCATGCGCCAGGCCGGCCGTGCCAGTTGCGGGCAAGCCAACTTGGCTTGCTCCGCGTCCAATTTTTTCAAGTTTTCCCGGAGTTATTGGCCGGCACCATCAGCGCCTCCGAAAGCCAGCACCTGGAGCGCGCGGCGCAATTGGAACATACCTTCCCCGAACACCGGCCCGCGACCAGCCCCGTGGCCCAGCAGTTTGCCGAGTTGGGGAAACAAATCCATCCCAGCCATACGCTGTTGGCGCGCTGCGAAATGTTGCACCTCTCGGCAATGATTTTGACCGACCACCTGCCGCCACCCGCCCCCGTACCCAACCCAGGAACCAACTCCTCCAGCCCGACATTGACCGCCAAACAGCGCTTTGAAACATTGTTGACCCAGATGGTGGAAAGCCAGTGGCAGCATCAGACGCCGGAAAAACTTGCCCGGCAATGCGGGTGCGGCGTGCGCCACTTCAGCCGGCTGTTTCGCAGCCATTTTGGCCAGTCGCTCATCCCCAAGCGCATCACGCTCTGTCTGCATAAAGCCAAACAGATGCTTGAGGAATCCGATGCCAAGATTATTGATGTGGCCATGGACAGTGGCTTTAACCACGTCGGCCTGTTCACCTCTCGCTTTAAGCTTCGTTTCGGGTGCACGCCTTCGGAGTGGCGTCGGCGCAAGGGTAAACTGGCCCAAGCCGCGGGCCGGCCCGCCAAACGGCCAGCGGGTGCCGCGCGCCGTTCCCTCACTCTGGTGTGAGCTCAGCGCCCGTTTTGACCGATCAGTCCCATGATCTCGCGACTGGGATTTTCCCGCCAAGCATATTCTAATTGTTCCTTGGGGTGGAACAATAGAGAAGTACCTGCTTAACGGAATCATTCACGGCCCTGAACTCCCACCGCCCATAATTGTAGCGCAACCCCTGTTCAAAATCGGCAGTAAAGGGTTGTCGAATCACACGCGCTTTGCCGAGAATTTTTTTAACAGTTGTAATGTCTTGGGGATCAGTAACGGTAATCGAAATCCCAAAATGGTTCTCGACATCGCAAATGTCCGCCGCCAGTGCCAACAAGGAAGCCGGTGTTAACGGTTTATCCTTGATGTCCCCTGACTTCTTATCAAGAATATCAAGGGCTTTGTTTGTGTCCGCTTTTTTATAAATTTTTTCCTCGGTCGCGATCAGCTCGATCGATTTCACTTTTCCAAGGAGCGCCAAGGCCTGGCCCATTGCGGGACTGTCAGTTGTGCCGGTGGTGGGGCGGTCATTCGTTTGGGCGTGGCCCCCAAGGATCGTTGCCAGCCAAACAATGATCGACAATGTTACGATTTTTGTCATGAGTCTATTTATCCTTTGTTGTGGTTGTTGAACATTATTCATATCCTGATATTTCCCAGATGGCTCACGCTCGTGACTGTCGCAAGACATTGGGCTTCCATTGCCAATATTTTATCCTCGCGGATGTTGTCCACAATTTAATTGTAACAATTTCAAGACCGGATTCGCACAAACTGCCACAGGATTGTCACGCAGTTGTCACCCCGGTGCCGTTGTTTGTCAGGACAAACCAGTTACCATCAGTGCCGGAGGTTGTGTCATGAAAGCATTGTTTCTCGTCAACGGAACCGGCATGGGGCATATCACCCAGACTTTTTCTCTGGTTGAATTGTTTGCGCAACAAAGTGTGCCGCTCACACCAGTCGCGGTGCTGGTGACCAACTGTGCCCCGCCCAAACTGAAACTGCTCAAAGAATATTACCAGTGTCCGGTCCGCGCGGTCCCATCATTGCGGTTCCACACCAACCCGGCCGGTGAGATTTCATCGTGGCGGACCGCGTGGGGAACCCTGCGCGATCTGGGAGCCTGTCGGCGATCCGTCGCCCAGCTCCACGCCCTGATCACAGAAACGCAACCCGATGTCGTCATCAACTTCTATGAAGCCCTGGGCGGATTCTATCATCTCCAACACCGGGCAACGACACCCTGGATCTCCGTCGCCCACCAGTACATGGTGCATCACCCAACCTATCTCCGCTACGCCCGGTTTCACCCCCAACGATTAGTCCTGAACTGGCTGACACGCCTCACCGCATTCAGGTCGCAGCTCCGGATCGCGATGTCGTTTTATCCCGCCGAATCACAGGGCAGCCTCTTCGTTACTGCCCCGCTGTTGCGCCAAAATGTGTTCGCGGCCACACCCCAAACCGGCGACCCCCTGCTCGCCTACCTGAATAATGGCACGCATTTGCCCAAACTCATCCGCTACTGCCAGCGGCATCCCGACCAGCCGGTCCGCTGCTTCTGTCCCGACCGCCCGGCCACGGTCCCGCCCAACCTTGAAATGCACCGACCGGATCTGGCTCGCTACATTGAAGAGCTGATCCAGTGCCGCGGGTTGATTGCCACCAGCGGATTCGAAAGTGTTGCCGAGGCGGCTGTGCTTGGCAAACCGGTCGTGGTGATTCCACTCAAAAACCAGCTCGAACAAAAACTGAACAGCCTCGACGCGTTACAGAGTCGGGTCATCCTCCGCGCCTGCGAACCCGACGCCGAACTGCCGGACGTGGATTGGCAATCCCCCCGCCCGCTGGGGGAGTACCGGCAATTCGTGCTGTCGCAGAACCAACGGCTCTGCGACCGGCTGCAGCAAGAGTTGCAGCCGCGGCCGGCCCCGGCAGCGTTAACCCCTGCGCCGGTGCTGCTCTGAAACCCGCGCGCCAAGAAGGGGAAGCTGGACATTTGCTGTGGATTAGCGCAATTTTTTCCGCAATGGAATTTGGCGATAGTTGAAGGCGAATCGATATGCCCGTACAGTTATTAAAACGGTTTACGGATGCCGTGGCGTACGCGTGCGCTGCCCATGGAGTAAACAAACGGAAGGGGACGGAGATCTCTTACGTGGCGCACATCCTTGGGGTCACGGCCATTGCCTTGGAATACGGCGCCACGGAAGAGGAAGCCATTGGAGCACTGCTCCACGACGTGGTCGAAGACTGTGGCGGGCAACCCCGACTGGATGATATCCGCGAGCGGTTTGGCCCCACCATTGCGGCAATTGTGGCGGGTTGTACCGATACGACAGCCACTCCCAAACCACCTTGGCGGGAACGCAAAGAAAATTACCTTCAACATCTCCCCCAAGCTTCGGCCGCGATTCGCCTCGTCTCGGCGGCGGACAAGCTGCATAACGCCCGGGCCACGCTTGGGGATTACCAACACATCGGCGAGAAAGTCTGGACGCGCCTGAATGGCGGCAAAGCGGGCACGCTCTGGTACTACCGGGCGCTGGTCACCGCTTTCCAAGCGGCGGGATCAACTGCATTAATTGAGGAACTGGATCGCACCGTGACGGCGATTGAGCAGCTGGCGGATCGCGCAGAACCTCCGGGCGCAAGTCCGCAGCAACTGATCATCAACCTGGATTAAGCGCCGGCTCGCAAGCGGTAATCCAAGCACCTCCGCAGGATTGCCTAATGAATTTGCCATTGTGATTTGAACGGACAGCACAAGTCTGCACAAGCCGACATCCGTGATTGTGCAATTCGGTGAGGGGCGGTCTAGATTGATCCGCCATTTGGGTGGGATCAAGGATGCGCTGTCAGACAATGTGCCATCCGTTCAAATCATAGTGGGTGTAAGGCTGAAAAAATCAGTAACGGAGATGCAGATATCGCAGCAGCACTGCCATTAGGGCAACCATGCCAATAAGAATCAATCCCAGTCCCCAGTAAATTGTTGGCGGTGCGGGTATCGGCGTTGGCGGGTTGCTCCCGCAAAGGTCAGTTGATGTCAAGTGATCTTTTTTCATTCGTGTTCAGATATTCAAGTTCCAAATTTAAATAACCCGACCCAAAATTACAGCCCCCGTCCTGTCCTCAAAACTATCGCGGCTGACTGCTAACATCCTCCTCAGCCAACCCCAAGAAAACAGGACGAGGGGTTTTGGTGGAGATTTAAGTTGCGTTGCGCATTTTACAGTGGCTGGTTACGATCGCATGGCGAAATTGTTAGACGTTGGTAACGAGATTGGTCAGGGAAGCTGCGGGCGCAATGAACGACAGCAATTTGACATGGGCTTTTTGCAGACTGAAGCCAAACCATTCGCCAAACGCAGTCGGCGATGGAAGTTGAATGTCACATTAAAATCCTTGAAGTTCGGGCGGCGGGTGCTAACAGTTCAGTGGATCAATATTCCAAAAGGACGTGTGCAATGAAACAGGCGAAAGTCCCGCATGTGATGGTTACGCCCGATCAACAGTTAAACCTGTTGCGGGCCAAGGCCCGGACTGGTGATCGACGGGTGCGCGCCGCCGAACAGAAGACCCGGTTGGCCAAAACCAAACTGAAATCTGCGCGCAGAGCTTACAAACTGGCAAAGAAGTCCCTCAAGAAAATTGCCAAGTTGACCAAGCAGGCGCACAAAGAGCTGGTGAAGTGGCAAAAGCACTCTGCCAAAAAACAAAAACAGAACCACCCCAAGTCGGATGTCACAGTCAAACAACCGTCGATTAACAAGCGAAAGCGAGTGCCTGCACCCCAGCCACCCGCAGTTGTCGATCAAACGCCGCCGGTTGTCGTCCCCGTCGCACCACCCACTGAAACGACAGAACTGCCGAAACCCGAACAGGACAGCAGCGCAGTGCCCCAAGCGGCAGCGACTCCTCCCGAGCCGGCCACCGAGTCCTGAGTATCCTGCGGCAGGTGCACCTTGGCTCTGTTTCTGTAGGAGCCCTTCCGGGCGCGACCGGCAGGTGTGAATCACCGGCATCGCCCGGAAGGGCGCTCCTACACTTCGGCGAGCGCATCTGTTACGGAGATGTCACTCAATTGCCACGGGTTCGTAGTCAATCGACTGCAGGCTGCGGTTCCGTTGAATGAACGATGTATTTCGGTTGCTTGCGAACCCCAACTGTAGTGATTGCCAAACACCGAACCTATCACCACACCAAGCCCTGCCGGCCAGTCGCTGCGAGTCGCGAGCAACCGAAGTTCATCCACCGCACGTCAGCGTCGGTCTACACACCCAGGCAGGTCGAAACCAAACGCGCGGTTTCAACCCATGGATGATCCGGCGGCACGGTTTTCTTTCGGCCCGCAACATTTTCGAGTGGGACCGGGACGCATTCGTCCCCTTTCAGCGCAACCATGACGTTGTATTGACCTTTGGCCAAAAGCATCCCGGCGGCGGTACCGAGCCGCGTGCAGAGCAAGCGATCGAAGGGGGTCGGCTCACCGCCACGCTGGACGTGCCCGAGCGAAGTCACCCGCGCTTCGACTCCAGTCAGTTGTTGTAATTGGCGGGCAATGCGACTCGCCATGGGTTCCTGCACCAGGTGCATCCCGTCCGCGGTGGTTTTCGGAGCGGAATCGCCAGCCGCCTTGGCTTTCTTTTTCTTGGCGACTGCCAACTGGGCGGCCTCTTCGATCGAGCACGCCCCTTCGGCCACGGCAATAATCGAAAATCGTTTGCCGTGCTGCCGGCGATCGATCAGAAAATGAGCGACGCTTTCAAGATCGTACGGAATCTCCGGGATCAGAATCACATCGGCACCACCGGCAATGCCCGCGCCGAGCGCGAGCCAGCCGGCGGAATGCCCCATGATTTCGCAGACAATAATCCGGTGATGGCTCGTCGCCGTGGTGTGGAGGCGGTCGATTGCCTGCGTCGCGATTGCCATCGCCGAATCGAAACCGAATGTGAGATCGGTTTCCGCAACGTCATTATCAATCGTCTTCGGCAGGGTCATGACATTGACGCCACCGACCTTGTGCAAATGTAACGCATTTTTCTGCGTGCCGTTGCCACCCAGGCAAACCAGACAGTCGATTTTAAGCCGGGCCATGTTCGAAACGGCGACCTCGGTCATGTCCATGATCTTGCCGCCCATCGGCATTTTATGCGGCTTGTCCCGGCTGCTGCCCAACTCGGTTCCCCCATGAGTGAGAATGCCGCTGACAGCCCGGTCGTCGAGCGGCACGACCCGGTTCTCGACCAGGCCGCGGAACCCATCCTGAATGCCAATGACTTCGATGCCATAATGCATCGCTGCCTTGGCGACCCCGCGAATGGCCGCGTTGAGGCCGGGACAATCGCCGCCGGCCGTCAGGATCCCAATGGAACGGGCTTTGGGAATGGAACTCATCGGACAGTCTCTTTCGTGGCCGAGGTGGCCCGGGTTGGCCGTTGCGGTTCAAAGGCAAGGTAAAGATTCCGCTCGGCCTGCCGCGCGGTTTGCGTGGCATTCTCGTAGAACAATTCCTGTGACCGAAGTCGTGGTTCGTGGGCGGCCGGCTGAACCCGTTCATAGTGGCCGTCGGGAAGTAGTCGGCGCGCTTTGACATTATCCGCACAACAACGATCGAGAATGGCAATGAGGCGAGCCTTGCAGGTTTCGTCCTCCACCGGTACCAGCAGCTCCACCCGGCGCTCCAGATTGCGCGGCATCCAGTCCGCGCTGGAGAGGAAGACCCGGGGATCGCCACCATTGTGGAAATGAAAGATGCGGCCGTGTTCGAGGAATCGGTCGACCACACTGGTCACCGTGATGTTGTCACTGAGCCCCGGCACGCCGGGACGAAGACAGCAGATCCCGCGGATATTCAGGCGAATTTCGACACCGGCCTGCGCGGCGCGATAGAGGGCGGCAATGACTTCTTGATGAACCAGCGCGTTGCACTTGGCGACGATGCGCGCGGGCTGCCCCCGTTGCCGGGCCGCAATCTCCGTCTCAATCAGTTCGAGCAGGCGCGGCAAAATTCCATGCGGCGCCGCTTCAATCTTGCGATATCGAACCGGCTGCGAATAGCCGGTCAGGGTATTGAAAAACGCCGTCGCATCCGCCGCAAAATCCTCGTGGCAAGTGAACAGGCCGATATCGCTGTACAGCGTGGCCGTGACTTCGTTGTAATTACCAGTTCCAAAGTGAACATACCGGCGAATACCGGCCGGCTCGCGCCGGACGATGACGCAGACCTTGGCGTGAACCTTGAGATGTTTCAGTCCGTAAATGACCTCCGCACCGGCCCGTTCGAGCGTTTGGGCCCATTCGATATTACGCGCCTCATCAAACCGCGCCTTCAGTTCAACCAGCACGGTGACCTGTTTGCCTTTGGCGGCCGCGCGCGTCAGCGCCGCGATGATCCGGCTTTTATCGTTGGTTCGGTAGAGGATTTGTTTGATGGCGAGCACGTGCGGATCGTCCGCCGCTTGTTCCAGAAACCGCACGACCGGCTCGAAGGTTTCATACGGATGAAACAGCAGCAAATCCTGCCGGGCAATTAAATCAAACATCGAGGTGTCGGCAGGCACATGGGGCGAGGCTTGAGGGGCAAACGGCAGATCCTTGAGCGATTCAAATCCCGGCAGCTTGAAGAAGGACCGGAACGCCGATAAATCCACGGGGCCCGGCACCAGATAGACCTGTTCATCCGTGATGTGGAACGCGGTTTGGAGAAAGGCGCGACTGGTCTTCGAAAAACGGGTTTCAATTTCGAGACGAACACAAGCGCCACTTTTCCGGGCATCGAGGACTTCCCGCATCTGGACGAGCAGATCGCCGGCTTTATCCGTGCGCAAAGCCAAATCCGCATTCCGGGTGATCCGGAAGGGCACACATTCGGTCACGGATTCACCGGGAAAAAGTTCACCGACATACTGGGCGACAATTTCTTCCAGGGCAATGTAGCGGTACCCATCGGCGTCCCCGAGCGCAATAAACCGATTGAAACTCCGCGGCAATCGTAACAGCGCAAACCGGTGTTTGCGCGGCGCATCCGGCGCTGGTTTCAAGCGCACGAGCAAGACCAGGGTCAGCCCCGGCAACCAGCGGAACGACTCACTCTTCTCCACCGCCACCGGTGAGAGCACCGGCTGGAGATCGCGGTGGAAAATCCGCTCAATCTGCGTCTGCTGTTTCGGTGTGAGTTGCGCGGCCGGGACCGGCTCGATTCCCGCTGCGGAGAGCGCCGGTTGGAGTTGCTGGAGACAGGCGTACTGATCCGCCACGAGTTGGCGGGTGCGCTGCGTGAGGTCCGCCAATTGCGCGGCAACGGTGCGCCCCTCCGGGCTGCGAACTTCTTTGCCTTCGGACTGCAATTGGCGGAGGCCGCCAACGCGCACCATGAAAAACTCATCCAGATTGGAACTGCAAATCGAAAGAAATTTCAACCGTTCGAGCGGTGGCACGGACGGGTCGCATGCTTCTTCGAGCACGCGCGCGTTGAACTCCAGCCAGCTCAACTCGCGGTTGAGGAGTTGCAGTGTGTCAGCCACGGGCAAACACCTCCTCCTCGCCAATCGCGCTGCGCAACACAACTTTCATGCCAAACACCTGTTCAAAAAGATTGGCCTTCTCCTTGAGCGCCAGCGTTTCGAGCGTGAGGTCGGCCGGTTCATTGACAGTAATGACAAAGTCGTCGCCCACCCGGCTGAAACTAATCTTCTCCAAGGGTTGCACCCGGCGGCGGTCAATGGCATCCGCAATCCGCAATAACGCTGCCAATTTCACGACGATGATCCGGCTCTCCCGGTCCAGCGCGGTATATTCCGTGTGGTAAGTCTGCGGCATCGCCCGGCGATGATAGCGGGTGACCAGACCGATCAATGCCAGATCCCGTTTGGAGAGTCCAAAGAGGTCGCTGTTCATCACGATGTACATCGAATGTTTGTGATGGCTGCGATCACTGATAAACCGACCCACTTCGTGCAGCACCGCCGCGATGCGCAGTTGGAGCGCGTAGCGTTCATCCAGTGCGTGCTCGCGTTGGAGCTCCCGAAAAAGGCGCAGGCAAAAATTGGCCACTCGTTCGGCATGGGACTCGTCCACGTTATAACGGCTGCTCATCAACCGCGCCGCCGACATGGCCTGATCAGCGTACTCGGTCGTCCAAGCACCACGCAATGCCATTTCCCGCAACAGCCCATCGCGGAGCGAAGCCCGGGTCACGAGAATTTCCTGCACTTGGAGTGCCACGGCGAGATGCTCGTAAACGAGCAGGGCTGGACCGATGGTTTCCGCTTCCTGATGGGGAATGTGATGCCGGCGAACCAGTTCATCCACCGGCATGGAAATGAGTGGGTCGGCCACCGCCATGAACTTTTTGAGCGGGATCCGACAGACCTGATTTTCCTCCCAATTCGGTTCGATCCGGGACGCCACAAACCGTGCGTCCCCTGACAGCGCGACGAGACGGGTGATAGTTTTGACGGGCGCACTGCGTTGCAACTGGTCCACCGAGCGGCGGATCTGTTGTTCGAGAACGGGACGGACACGCTCGACCGGAGTCCGATAGGTTTCGAGAGTTTCGCGGAGGCGCAGGGAACCGAGCCGGTAGGTTCCTGAAAATGTGACGCGGCCTTCCCGGACGAAAATCAGGTCCGTGCTGCCGCCGCCCACTTCGGCAATGGCGGAATCGGAGTTTTTCAGGGTCGGTTCTGTTTCCAGCACGTCTTGAACAGCGATATAGGTGAGCCGGTTTTCGACCGGACCTTCGATGGCTTCGACATTGATCTGGGTGGCCATGTAGAGGCGGTCCAGAAATGCATCCCGGTTCTGCGCTTCGCGGACGGCACTGGTGGCAACTGCGCGGATCTGTTCGGGCTGCGTGATCCCGTACTCCTTGAGGACGCGGCGGAAGGAAAGCAGGATGGCCACGCACTCCTCGATGGTGGAGGGCTTGATAAAGCCGTGGGTGAAGGTGTCTTTGCCGAGGCGGACTGCTTGTTGGATCTGATCGAGCGACCGGATTCCTCCGTCGGGTTGTAATTCCGCGATTCGGAGCCGCATTGCAGTGGCGCCAATATCAATGACTGCAACCGGCCGGGCAGCCTGGGTCCCGGCTTGATTGTCGTGAGTGGATTCCATCAACGGACCGAGGCTAGCGGGAGACCCGCGCAAAATCAAGGGTGTCATTCAATTGTAACATTTCACAAGACGAAATCCACGGCCCCAATCCTCGGCTAAGATTTTTTTCGGTGCGAACGGCGGGCTGGGGATTTATCCGCCGCAGGAGGACAGCCCGCCCGGGAAAATCCGCGGTAGGGAGCGGGGTCCCGCCTGCGTGGCCGTAGCCACTTCGGCGTGGCGAAGGCCCGACCGCGCCGTCTGGGCCGACTATGACCCACCGGGAGTTATCGATACAATGTAGTTCTGGCACAGAACGTGGGGGTCTTCGGTTTGTTGAGGAAATCAACCGGTTTGAAAAATTACCCGTGGATTTGGGCGGGGGCAGGGCCGCCCGGCAAATGGATGGTCTGACCCGCGGGGCGATCGTGCCCGACCTACCGCCGGCGCGAGTGACAGGGTGCGGGGCGACCGGTCACAAGCCGCCGGCTTCGAGTGCGATCAGGCAAACATCGTCATCGAAGCGCCGGGTGGCGGAATGATTCCGGGCTTCTGTGAGCAGGCCATCCAGCAGAGCCTCCAACGGCAGTTCCCGGCTGTGCCGCAGGGCGGCCGCCAGTTTTGCAGAACCGAACTCCGCTCCCGCCGAGTCGAGCACTTCGGAAATCCCGTCGGTATACAACAGAATCAACTCATCGGCTTCCCACAAGCGTTGCGTGGTCACATATCTGGCGTCGCCCAGCAGTCCCAGCACCGGTCCTTGGGCCCCCGCATCACTCCGCAACGGTTCGACTGCACCGGTCGGGCGGTGCAGGAGCAGCGGGCAGGGATGCCCGGCACTGGCATACTGGACGTGTTTCTGCCCGGCATCCACCACGAGATAGCCGGCGGTCGCGTAGAGCAAATTCCCGCGCGGCTTGAGAATCCGCAGCCACTCGGTATTGAGGCGCGTCAGCAGTTCGCCCGGATTGTCACCCACCGTCCGCATTTCCTCCACGAGCGCCCGGAGCATCGCGGTCACAAAGGCCGCGCGAACACCGTGCCCCATCACATCACAGATGAAAATCCCCGTGGCGCTTTCCGAAATTTTCAGAGCCTGGAAAAAATCGCCGCTGACCAGCCCGGCGGATTCGTAGCGATGCTGAAACCGGATGGCGCGGGTCGGCGCCGGGCCCGGACCCACCACGTCCGGTAATTGGGCCGGGAGCATCGCCAATTGGATTTCCCGGGCCAGGGCCAAGTCGCCCTCCATTTGCGCATTCTTGGAGTTCAGCTCATGCTGCTGGGCTTCGAGCTGTTGATTTTTCTCCTGTAGAAACCAATGTTGCAACCGCACCAACGTTCGGGAATAAATCACTCCCAGCACCGCGTCCGCCTCGTCCAGCAACACCACGTCGTCGTACAGGCTTGCATCCGGGCGGGAACAGGTGCGGGTCAGCACATCGGCCAGTGGCTGATTGACACGGATGCAGGTCACTTCCGCCAGCAGCGCCTCGCGCACCGGCCGGGGCGAATACAACGCGAACCCGAAACGCGCCCCGAGCAGCATCCCGATTTTCGTCCGCGCACAGAGTCCAACCAACCGCTCCCCATCCAGCACCAGCATGAATTCATATTCATGACCGGCAAACTGCTTGTGCACCGCCTCCAACGTGGCGGAGCCTGGCACCCATTCGCGATGCCCAATGAACTGGCGCCAGTCGGCCGGCTCGACGGTAGACGGGGAGAGATGCACAATGGGAGAGTAGTCGATGCACGAGAAAAATCAATCCTCCGACCCGTGCAATCCGGGCCCGGGTCGATTCCGCGCGATCGTTGTGACGCAATTGTAACTCAACCGCCGCCGGTTTGCCATGGCGGCCTGCGAATTGTCAGGGTGCAATGCCAGCGAGTGCAGTCATGGACGATTCGACCCTGTCGTTTCAATCGGCCGCCGAAACGCGACCGTTGCGCGCTCTGATTGCGCACGTCCTGGCTTTTGATGCCCGCACGAGTCTGGAACTGGTGCACCGCGGTTTTACCCAGAACAATTATGAATTCGCAGCGGTGCTCGAAGGCCGCCGCGTCGTGGGGCTGTGTTCCCGCTCGCATATCGGCGACCGGCTCGGCCTGCGGTTTGGGTTTGCGCTATTCAGTGCCGCGCCGATTCGCGAATTTCTTCTGCCGGAATTTTTAGTGGTCCACGAATCAACACCGATCCGAACCGTTTTGCAGCAGGCATTATCGCGCAGCGACGACGCCTTTGATATGGACGTGGCCCTCGTGGATCAGGACGATGCCTACCTGGGAATGATTCCCGTCCAGGCCCTGGTGCAGGTGCAGTCCGAGATCGTGGCGGATCAGTTGTCATTCTTGCAGGAACAGAAGGAATTGTTACGGCAACGCAATGCGGACCTCCAACAAAGCCTGTCCCTGCTCCACGAGTCCCGGGAACGCTTGCAGCACAGCAACCGTGAATTGGAGGAGTTCGCCTATGTTGCCTCGCACGATCTCCAGGAGCCGTTGCGCAAGATCCAGGCATTCGGCGAGCGCCTGCACAGTAAATATGCGGCGGCGCTTGGCGATCAGGGCGCCGATTACCTGACGCGCATGCGCGATGCCGCCCAACGCATGCAGACACTGATCAATGACCTGCTGCAATTCTCCCGCCTGACCACCCAGGCGAAACCCTTTGTGCCGACCGATCTGGCGCAGGTGGCCCGCGAGGTGCTTTCAGACCTGGAGGTCCGCATCCAGGAAACACAGGCACGCATCGAGGTGGGCGAGTTGCCCGTGATTCAGGCGGATCCGCTCCAGATGCGGCAACTGCTCCAAAATCTCATCGGCAACGCCCTCAAGTTCCACAAACCCGGCGCGCCACCACACATCCGGGTGACCTGTCCACCCAGCGTGGGTGATAACGGCAGCGCCCGGTGTGATCTAATCGTGGCGGATAACGGGATCGGGTTTGATCCGAAATACGCCGACCAGATCTTCAACATTTTCCAGCGGCTGCATGGCACCGGTCAATTTGCGGGCACGGGCGTCGGGCTCGCCATCTGCAAGAAAATCTGCCAACACCACCGCGGCACGATTGTCGCCACCGGCACGCCCGGCGGGGGCGCCACTTTTGTGGCGCGCTTGCCCGTGCATTCCCCAGGAGAGCAATGATGGCACCGCGCCACCCCCAACCCATTACCATCCTGCTCGCCGACGATGATGCCGAAGACCGGCTGTTGACGGGCGACGCGCTGCAGGAGAGCCGGTTGGCCAACGAACTGTTTTCTGTGGTGGACGGGGAGGATTTGCTGGATTTTCTTCACCAGCGGGGGGCGTATGTCCACCGGCGCGGCGCCCCTCCGCCGGGCTTGATTCTCCTCGACCTGAACATGCCGCGCAAAGACGGTCGCGAAGCCTTGCGCGAGATCAAAGCCGACCCGCAACTTCGGCGCATTCCGATCGTGATCCTGACCACCTCCAGCGCCGAGGCCGACATCCTGCGCAGCTATGATCTGGGGGTGAATTCATTTATCACCAAGCCGGTCAGTTTTGCGGGGTTGGTGGAAATAATGAAAACGCTCGCCATCTACTGGTTTCAAATCGTGGAGTTACCCGGGGATTGACCGCTGACTTATGGACACGACTCCGATCCGGGTTCTGCTGATTGATGACGATGAAGATTACTTCATCATCACGCGGGACCTGTTGGCCGATGTGTCGGCCACCGCTTATCAGCTCGGGTGGGTGAACAATTTTGATGCCGGGTGCGCGGCGTTGGCGCGCGACGAACATGACATTTACCTCTTGGACTACCGGCTCGGGGCGCGCATCGGACTGGAGTTGATCCAGTGGGCCACGGCCAATGGTTGCAGCACGCCGATGATCCTGTTGACCAGCCAGGGTGACCGCGCGGTGGACATCCAGGCGATGCAGGCCGGGGCGGCCGATTACCTGATCAAAGGGCAGATCGACCCGCTGCAACTCGACCGGGCGATCCGCCACGCACTGGATCGCCACCGGATCCAACAGGCCTTGCGGCAAAGCGAAAATAACTTCCGCCAATTGTTCGAGTCGATGGCAGCGGGGTTTGCGCTCCATGAGATTATCCGGGACGAAGCGGGCACCCCCAGTGATTATCGGTTTCTCCAGGTGAATCCCGCGTTTGAGGTTGTCACCGGCCTGAAGGCCAAAGATCTGCTGGGTCGAACCGTGCGCGAAGTGATGCCCAATGTTGAGCCGCACTGGATTGAACGGTATGGCCGGGTGGCGACGACCGGCGAATCCATCCAATTTGAAAACTTCAGCCAGGATTTGAATCGGCATTACCAGGTGGCCGCCTACAGTCCCAAGCCGGAACATTTTGCCGTCACCATCGAAGACGTCACCGAGCGCCGCCGCGCCGCGGAGTCCCAGACATTACTGGCCACGGCCGTCGAACAATCCGCTGAAATGATCGTGGTCACCGATGTCGCCGGCGTAATCCAATACGTCAACCCGGCGTTTGAGCGGACCACCGGCTACGCGCTCAGTGAGGTCCGCGGCGAGACGCCCCGCCTGCTCAGGAGCGGGCTCCAGGAGGCCGCGGTCTACAAACAACTCTGGGACACGATCAACGCCGGCCAGGTCTGGAAAGGCCGCCTGATCAACAAACGCAAGGACGGCGGGCAATACACCATCGATAGCACCATCTCGCCGGTCCGCGATATCCAGGGGAAAATCATCCGCTATGTTGCCCTCTCCCGCGACATCACCTATGAACAGGCCATCGAAGAACAGCTCCGCCAGGTCCAGAAGATGGATGCCGTTGGGCGGCTCGCCGGCGGCGTGGCGCATGACTTTAATAATATGCTGACTGTCATCAGCGGCTACTGCGGTTTGCTCAGCCTGCGCGTCGCCGCCAATCCCGACTTGCTGCGGCACGTCGAGCAAGTGCAGAAAGCCGCCGAGCGGGCGGCCGGCCTGACCCGGCAACTCCTGGCCTTCAGCCGCCGGCAGGTTTTGCAACCGCGCGAGCTCGACATCAATCAGGTTCTCCACAACATGGAAGGCATGCTCCACCGATTGATCGGGGAAGACGTCGAATTACAAACGCGCTTTGCCAACCCACCGCCCAACGTCAAGGCCGATATCGGCCAGATCGAACAAGTGATCATGAACCTCGTCGTCAATGCCCGCGATGCGATGCCCACCGGCGGCCAGGTGCTGCTCAGTACCGCGACCGTGACCCGGGCCGCGGATCCGTTTCTGCAGGCTGAAAAAGAGGCAACCGCCGCCACGTATTGCCTGATTGGTGTCGGCGATACCGGGGTGGGCATGACCGATCAGGTCAAGGCGCACTTGTTCGAACCGTTTTTCACCACCAAAGGACCCGGTAAAGGGGTCGGTCTCGGTCTCGCCACCTCCTATGGGATCATCAAACAAAGCCACGGCCACATCCGCGTCAGCAGCAACCCCGGAGAAGGCAGCACGTTCTGGATTTACCTGCCGGCCTGCCCCGCGGCCGCCGCCGGGCTCCGCAGTGAACCGCCCGGGGCAGTCCCGCGCGACTGTAGCGGGACGGTGCTGATTGTCGAGGACGAACCAGCCGTGCGCGAACTGGCCGAGGTGACCCTCACGGAGGCCGGGTTCCAGGTGCTCACCGCCGGCAACGGCCTCGAAGGCCTCCAGTGCCTCCGCGCCAGGGAACGGGTGGATCTGATTATTACCGATGTCATTATGCCACTCATGGGTGGCCCCGAAATGGTCACCCAGCTCCGGCGCACTCACCCCAACCAAAAGGTCATGTATATGTCAGGCTACACGGCCGATGCGATGAACCGCTGTGGCGAGCTCGACCCTGACATCGTGTTCATCGAAAAACCGTTTACCCCGGTCCAGTTCCTGCAATGCGTTCACAAAGTGATCACGCGTCGAACCGCCGGGGGAACAGCCGCCGTCGTTGCGGAGGCCTGCCTGTGCTAAGGAGCCGTGCCAGACCGCCGCTGGCAACGTGTTGCGGAGTTGTCACAGAATCGACGCGTGTTTGTGTTCGAGCAACAGCAAAGTCCGGTCAACAACTTATGAATTTCGGTTGCTTGCGAACCCCACGGTCGCGCCGCCACATCCGAGCATTCTCGCAAGTGCTACAGGATACCCTCACCAAGTGGTCGCCGCCAATCGCAGGCAACCGAGGTTCCTCAGCGAAATGAAATGAATTTTCATCGGCTGATAACGCGGCTGGGATTCGCCGCCGCCGCTGTCATTCCACTGTTGACAAGCGCTGGCGCCCCACCGGCTCCCGCCGATGCAGTCCAGCGGGTGCTGGACAAGGTAACCCATGTGGTCATCCTCTACGCTGAGAATCGCAGCTTTGATCATTTGTACGGCCTGTTCCCGGGCGCGAATGGAATTACCCAGGCAACCCCGGACACTTCCCGCCAAGTGGATCGGGATGGAACGATTCTGCCATTCCTGCCGCCCGTTTGGAAAAGTGACGGCACACCGGATCTCAACTATCCCACCAACCTGCCGAACCAGCCATTCCGGATCGATCAGCCCCCCGTGAATTTGCCGCTCACCACAGCGACCCGTGATCTCGTCCATCGGTTCTATCAAAACCAGGAACAAATCAACGGCGGCAAACTCAACCGCTACGCGGCCGTCTCAGACGCCGGCGGACTGGTGATGGGATATTATGACGGTTCGGTCCTGCCCCTCTGGAAGCTCGCGCAACAGTACACCCTCGCTGACAACTTTTTTATGGGGGCCTTCGGCGGTTCATTGCTCAACCATTTCTGGCTGATCTGTGCTTGCCCACCAACCTTCGCAAATGCTCCGAAATCACTGATCGAACCATTGGACGCCAACGGCCATCTGCGGCGGCGGTCCACTTCGCCCGCCAGCGCGCTCAACGGTCCACCGCAATATCTGAGCAGCGGCTCTGTCACGCCGGATGGCTACGCGGTCAATACCCTCCAGCCACCGTACCAGCCCAGCGGAATTCCTCCGGCCGGCACCGGGGAAGCGACACTCGCAGATCCAGCACTGAACCCGCTTCCGCCGCAGGAACAAAAGACCATCGGCGATACCCTGTCAGCAAAAAATGTGAGCTGGGTTTGGTATGCCGGGAGTTGGACCGCGGCAGTCGTGGATGGAATGCAACCGCCGGCTCGCCCGCGGCAAATCATCAACCACCCGGACGGCGGTGCACCCAATTTCCAACCGCATCATCAGCCATTTAATTACTTCAAACGGTTTGCGCCCGGCACCCCGGACCGGGCAGACCATCTGCAGGACGCGACCGCATTTCTGGCTGCCATTGAGTCCGGGACCCTGCCGCAGGTTGCCTTTTATAAGCCCCAGGGGAATTGGAATGAACATCCCGGCTACACCGATGTTCTGTCCGGCGACCAACATCTCGCACAAATTGCCGAAAAGATTCTCGCCAGTCCGCAGGGGAAGACCACCGTGATCCTGATCACTTACGATGAGAATGGCGGATTTTGGGATCACGTCGCCCCGCCGAAAATTGATCGGTGGGGCCCCGGCACCCGGGTCCCCACCCTCATTGTCTCACCGCTTGTGAAAAAGCGAAATATCGATCACACGTTGTTGGATACAACTTCGATTCTCAAATTGATCACCCGCAAATTCGATTTGGAACCATTGCCGGGTGTCCGCAAAGAAGTCGGGGACCTGACCAGCACACTCGACCCCGCCGCTCTCGACCCAGCGCCGCCACCGCACTAGCTCGCGGAACCGAAAATGTTTTCCGAATTGTAACCTGATTGCATTCTGTTACTGACAAAACATATTTACGTTCGATGGGATGCAATCGTCCCCCCTTTCAATGCCGGCCCGTTCGATCTGCCGCTCTGCCAGCCAGCCTGATCAGACCGGTGTCGTCGATTGGGATTGAGCTGTCCCATGAGCAAAGCCATTCCCCAACTAATCTTGGTGGCAGAGGATGAACCCGACATGGCGGAACTCATTGCCGAGCGATTGCGGCGGCAAGGCTATACTTCGCTCATTGCCCCGAACGGCCTGGCGGCATTGAACGCTGTCTTCGCCCGCAAGCCGGCGCTTGTCATCCTCGACCGGATGATGCCGCAGATGGAGGGCTTGGAAGTCTGCCGCCTCATCAAGGCCAGCCCCGTCGGACGGAACACCGCCGTGCTGATGGTAACCGCGATGGCCGCAACGGAGAACAAACTGGAAGGGTTCGATAGCGGCGCCGATGATTATCTCACGAAGCCATTTGAAATGCGGGAACTCATGGCGCGCGTCCAAACACTGCTCAGCCGGGTCAGGGTGAGTGAGTAAAACTCTTCCGAACGAATTTGATCGGCGCTGTTTTCAAGCTCGGACAGCCTGAAAACAAGGCCGAGACAGAAGTGGTGAGAGTCCTGATTTTGAATTGGAACCAAATTGTGCAATTTCTCAAACAACTCGCACTATTACAGCAGGCGACACCCTGACGGAGCTGAGTTCGAACCGCTTTTCAAGCATCATGAATGTCTCTGACTGGGATTCCCAAATTGTCCCGATTTGTCGCAGATTGGCGCAAGATCACCCAACCAAAATTCTCATGCTCTTGGAGTGCGCGGTGGCAAATTGGACAATTTGATTCGCTGGTAAACCCCACGCTTCCGATCTTCAGGATGCGGTTCGATGGCCAGAATTGTGATGTCGCCCTTTTCCGGACCATACGCCCAAAACAACCGTCCTGCCGCCGACACGTTGTTCTCCAAATATGACTGAAATATCTTGATCCCATGTTTCCGCGTCAGGTCGTCGATCTCATGCGATGCCAACCCTGGATGGCGCGGATCATGACCAAGAAACCCCAGCGTCTTGACCAGTTTCTTAAAAAATCGCTCCTCGTCCCGGTCGAGCTGACCGGCGAGTTTCCGGGTCGAGATGTCATCCCAGTATGCCTCCATCTCCGGCACGCCCATGCGAATGCGAAATGCCACAGCGCTGTTATTCCTTTAAGAATGGCGTCAGGTCAATTGGAGCCGAGACCACACCGCTCTTCAAGTTTGTAACAGATTGCTCCAGCATCTTGCGTGTGCGCGCCGGCAATGTATCCGGAGCGACCAGGACCCGCGGTTCCAACAAGAAACTTCCGTTGGACAAGGCTTTGACGTGAAAATACTTTGTCGTGGCGTTTCGCAGACTGATGCGCTTCTTGGCGTCGGCCGCGACATCGTAGTCCGCGACCACGGTGAGGTCGCTGGTTAATTTCCGCTGCTGGATAGTGGTGGTTGGCATGTATAGAACATGGTGGGAAATCCCACCCATGTCAAGAACGGAAGTGTGCGAATCGGCTGGCGACCTAATTCCTTCCTTCGCCTCGTGAATGCGCAATCATGTAACGATCTATTACACCGCATTGTGATAACACCTTATACACGATGTCAGAAATAGATGCGCATCATTGAGCAAAATATTCAGGAAATCGTGCAAAATCGATTCCCAGATGTGCAATTATTTATGACGCTGTGTATAGCACGCTTGGAAAGAATCGTGAAGACCGTTGTACCGGACGAGTTTTCAGCAATTATTTCTGGCCGAATTTCGCGGGCGATAATTCTGGGTGGAAGGTGTGGTCGTCAGGAAACCTAATCGAAATCCAATTATTGCCCCATTTTGCCTATTTTGCCCAAAGCCCCACTCAATCCGGCCTTCCCTTCCTGCACCAAATGGCGAGAAATGTCGTTGGAACAACGGCAGCGGTTCCAACGGGTGCTATTTCCGGAGGGAATTGCGCTTGGTCTGGATGGGGAAGTTCGAACCGCAGTAACGTCCTATGTTTTCAAGCTCGGACAGCCTGAAACCGAGGACGAAACAGAAATGGTGAGCCGGGAGGGACTCGAACCCTCGACCCACGGCTTAAAAGGCCGTTGCTCTACCAACTGAGCTACCGGCTCAAACTACTTGATTTACAAGCGCTTGAGACACTTTTGATGCGTCGCTAACTTTGTATTTGTAACCCAAAGTTGTCACCCTTGTGATGCAAAGCATAGAAACGATGCCAAACGTGAACCAAATTCTGCACCATTCTGGCAAAAAACTGTACCGCAGCGAATCATCGGGGCGGTACTATGCCTTATTCAAACGTGACGGCAAGCAAATTCGCCCGCATCAGATCAGCAGCTCAGCGATTTGAACGGCGTTGAGGGCGGCACCTTTGAGCAGTTGATCGCCACTGACGAACAGTTCCAAGCCCCGGCCATCCTCGCGCGAGACATCTTGCCGGATGCGACCCACAAGACAGTCATATTGACCAGAGGCATCAATCGGCATCGGATATTTCTTGTTTGCGGGATCATCCACCAGCTTCACGCCGGGCGAGTGGCTGATGATTTCCCGGGCCTGCGCCGGGGTCATCGGGCGTTCAAACTCAATGTTGACCGATTCGCTGTGGGCACGGAAGACCGGCACGCGCACGCAGGTGGCGGAAATTTTTAGGGTCGGATGATGCATGATCTTCCGCGACTCATTGACGAATTTCATCTCTTCCTTCGTGTAGCCGTTGTCGAGGAACACGTCCACGTGCGGGAAGAGATTGAACGCAATGCGCTGCGGCAAAGTTTGGGCAGTAATGGTTTTCTCCCCGCGCAAGAGCTTGGCCGTCTGCTCTTCCAGTTCGGCCATCGCCTTGGCGCCGGCGCCACTGGCGGCCTGATAGGTGGCGACCACGATGCGCTTGATTGGATTCACTTTGTGCAGCGGATAAATGGCGACGAGCAAAATCGCGGTGGAACAGTTCGGATTGGCAATCATGCCCTTGTGCCGTTTCGCGTCCTCCGGGTTGACCTCGGGGACAACCAGCGGGACATCCGCTTCCATCCGGAATGCAGAGGAGTTGTCGATGACCACACAGCCGGCGTTGACGGCAGCCGCGGCAAATTCCTTTGACCGGCCCGCCCCCGCGCTGAACAGCGCAAAATCGTTGCCCGCAAACACGTCGCTCTTCAATTCCTGGACGGTAATGTCGGCGCCTTTGAATTTCAGTTTCTTGCCGACGCTGCGTTCACTGGCAAAGAGGTGCAGATGTTTCACTGGGAAATTGCGCTTCGCCAAGGTCTCGATCATCTCGAGTCCGACGGCGCCGGTTGCCCCGACCACTGCCACATTGTAGGTTTTGCTCATAAAGTAGTCCTGTTAGGGTGGGCAACTTGCCCAAAATAGTACCGGGCAGCAAGTGAATAATGTCGGGTGCCAGCCGACCGGGCGCATCTCGGCACTGCCGCCATTCCACTGCCGCGGCCGGTAGGAGCGCCCTTCCGGGCGCGACCGGTCGACGTGAATCATCGGGGATCGCGCCCGGAAGGGCGCTCCGACGGCGGCAGGACCAAGAGATCCGGGTTACGCTCCGCCCAATTCAAAATGACTGATCTTCCGGAAAAATTGATACCGGTTTTCGATGTCGGCCGGGGTCAGTGTTTGGAGGCGGCCGAGGCTGAATGCTTCCACATTATACGACGCAACGACGCTGCCGTAGATCACGGCGTTGCGGAGCGTGGTGGGGTCCACCTTGCCGGTTTTGGCGAGGTAGCCGGCAAACGCGCCGGCAAAACAATCCCCGGCTCCGGTCGGGTCATGAATATCTTCGAGCGGATACGCCGGAGCGCTGAAGAAAAGGTCCTCGCCAAAGAGCAGGCAGCCATGCTCACCTTTTTTGATGCAGACGTATTTTGGGCCCAGCTTCAGGATCCCGCGCCCGGCCTTGATGAGGCTGGTTTCCTTCATCAACTCACGCGCCTCGCTCTCGTTGAGGATCAGGCAATCAATTCGTTTCAGGAGTTCCAGGAGCGCTTCCCGCGCGATCTCGAGCCACAAATCCATCGTATCGGCCACGACGAACTTTGGTTTTTCCACCTGACTGAGCACGTGCATTTGCAGTTGCGGAGAGATGTTGGCCAGAAAAACAAACGGCGCATTCCGATACTGGGCCGGCAAGGTTGGATTGAACTTTTCAAAAACGTTGAGCGCAATGGACAGGGTCCGGCGATTGTTCATGTTCCATTCGTATTCACCGGACCACCGGAACGTCTGGCCGGCCGCAATTTCGAGACCCGTGAGATTAATGCCGTGTTTCCGGTACAGGTCAAGATAGGGCTTTGGAAAATCGTCCCCGACGATGCCGACCAGGTTGACTGGCGTAAAGAAGCTGGCGGCAATGGCCGCGTAACTGGCGGAACCGCCGAGTAGATCATGATGTTCTGCCAGCGGTGTCTTGACGCTATCGAGTCCGATGGAACCGGTAATGAGTAAGCTCATAGCGGCGTTTTGTAGCCACGAATGGCTGCGAATGCACGCGAATAATCAACGGCACCACCGACCTTGACAACGCGAAAGAAAAGCCGCCAACAAAATCAATTGTGTCAGGCGTCCGTTGCCACGCAAATGGCGGTGGGAAGCGGGCCGGCGGCGACCCGGGCTTATCCTGCGATCCGGCGGAAAAGTGGTGTTGCGGGGTTGACTGGAGGTTGAGCGATGGGGTGCGCCTTGTGTTCCCGGTCCTGGTTGAGCGGCAAATACCGGTAATAAACCTCCAGCGTTAAGCAGCACAGTGCGGTGCTATAGACCGGACCGTAGCTCTTCTCCCGGCCACTATTGGGCGGTGGATCCCAATGCCCATCGGCGGCCTGCATCTTGACGGTGGTGTCGCGGATTTCTTTGTTCCAATACGTCCAGTACGCGCCGCCCGCCTGAAACATTGCCTGCGTGACGTAATACCAGCCGTAGAGTACATCGTTGTGATTGGCGCGTTCCCAATCCACCCGGTGCCCTTTGTAGACATCGAGCGCCTTCTTAATTCGCTGATCGTCCCCATGCCCCATGAATTGCTGGCAAAGAATACCGACCGCCGAAGTGTTGATGCCCTGCCCGGGTTCAGCGTAACCGAAGCCACCGCGATCGCTGTACATGTTCCAGAAATACTTGGATGCCATCGCAAACGCCTCGTCCGGAATTGCGATTCCCGCCAGCCGTGCGGACTTCAATCCCATCACCAGCCAGCCCGTCACTGAGGTATCCGCATCGCTGGATTGGGGTGTATATCGCCAACCACCAACATGAATTGGCTTCATCTTCCTCACTGTTTGGGCCTGCAGATTTGCGGCCACGGCTTTCTCCAGCGGCGCACGGGCATTGGGCGACTGCGTCATCCCGTAGGCTTCGGCAAGGGCGAGCGTCACAGCCCCCTGAGCATACATGTTCTGCGACTTGACGATGCCGTTCGGTCCCACACAGGCGGCAACGTAAGCAATGCCTTTGCTGACAGTTGGACCAAACTCCTCGGAGTCCGCCGTCTCACCGTGGCCGAGAAATGCCAGGACTGCCAGGGCGGATAGCGCATCTGTGAATTTCTCCGGGCTCCACGATCCGTCGGCAGCTTGCTGATCTTTGAGCCAGCGTAAAGCAGCCACGACAGACTTTTCTGTCTCCTTGTTGCCGCCGCCTGTTTTATTATTTGTATCCCTGACACTGCCGAACCGTTGGTTGAACTCGGGACCAGTACCACTGATGCCTGGGGTGCCAATCTTGCTGTCACCAAATCCACCCGTGGGTGGCACCATACCAGCAGTACCACCTTGGACCCTGGGTAGCTCATCCAGCATGCCGTTATAACGGCCAATGGTTTCTCCAGCGAGCTTGTCGCCAGCAGTTTGATCCGCGCTGGGAAGGCTGGGGTGATAATCGGCCGGCGTCCAACCGGCAGGTGTTTTAATCCCTCCCAGTCCAGAACCGGGTGTGCCCCCACTGTCGTCAGGCGGCAAAACCTTGCCATCCTTGTCATTGTCCTGCGTTGGTGGTGTCAGGTCAGGGGGATTGAGGAAGACGCCAATCGGCGGCAATTTGGTGGCAATCTTGACCGAACCGAGGATCAGCACAATCACGGCATGCAGCAGAATGGCGATGACCAGATATCGGACAAAGGTGGTCTGCCTCAGCAACCAGGCATAAAACTTTGCCAATAGCACCTTCATGGGTGATTCCTTCGCACTCGGGATACGAAGTTTGTCGCAGACGAATGGGTGTTTTTCACCTTACCAAATCAGACACCATGTTCAGGGGAATGTTCCCCAATCGAAATACCACCGCAAATATGATCCGTCGTCGGTAGTTTAGCCCTTCGACAAATCTCAATTGGGCTCACAAAACAGGCTTTTTGAGGCTGTCGGGTGGGTGAACGGTACCCGATAGTTTTTGGGGGCAAGTTTGGGGCGGGGACGAAAAATAGCCCGCGCTAGGACTGAACGGGTCGAAATGCGAGGCGGTGCAACTTGGCTTGTGCGCAAACATCGGCAGCAGTAATGACCATTTGATATTTCGTCGCGGGATCAGCCTCGATGACAACTCTGGTTTCCGGTGCGACCAAACCCAAGGTTGTCAACGAATCCCGCAAGGTTGACGATTCATAGGGAACGCCGTTGACAACGAACTCGCCAGAACTGCGCACATAAATCGTAATCTCAGGTGGGGGAACGTCTCGCTGCCCAGGCATCAGATGAGTCTGGTATTCCGGCATCCGCGCAGCCAACCGTCTCTCGCTCGCTGAGAAGGTGGAGAAACTCATATAAAAGATCAGCAGGATTAGAATCGTGTCAATCATCGGAATGATCTCAACACGACCTCGTTTTGGCGTGTGGCGAGCGATTCTCATTCGGCTACCTGCATTCTACTTCAAGAAACTTTCGCACGCAAGTCGCCGAATTTTGCTAGAAAATGTGGATTCGCTTGGTTACTTCTCCGTCGTTTCGGACTTTTTCAGCTTGTCGTTGAGCATGCTTCCCAGCAGGACGTCGACGAGGCTGCCATTGGTCCCGGCAGTGCCGCTGACGAGGATGTCCGGTACCAGTTTGACGTGGTTGGCCGCCAAAGCTTGCGCAACCTGCACGAGCGCGTAGTTCCCAGACTCCATCGACGCGATCTTGAGCTTGACGACTTCGGCTTCAGCCGCGCCAACGGCACGCGTCTTGCCGGCTTCGGCGTTGCCAACGATCGTGACGACGTTGGCGTCGGCCTCGGCTTGGATCTTCTTGGCACTCGCTTCGCCGGTCGCCTTCTTGACGGCCGCTTCAGCCGCGTAGCCAGCGATCGCGACGCTCCGCTCCGCGTCGACGACGCGGGCTTGCGTGTCGGCCAGAGCCGTCGCTTGCTGCAGCGCTTGGCGGACCGTCTGCGCTTCCTTCTGTGTCTGGTAGGTGATTGTCTCTTGGTCTGCGATCTTGCGATCGGTCAGCGTCTTCATCAGCGATTCCGGCGGGACGATGTCGCCGATCAGTGTGTCGACGGCGCCGACGTTGTAGTCTTTCAGCGCGTCAGAGATCGACGCCTTTGCGGCGGTTTGCCGCTCGTTGCGGTGCTTCAGGAACTCGATCACGTCGTACGATTGCGCAGCATTGCGGAAGTAGTTGCCGATCGTCGGTTCCAGGACTTGACTGACCAAGTTGACGACGCTGCCGAATCTCGCGATGACTTTTGGCGCGTCGTTACGCGGGATGTGGATGATCTGGCTGACGTCGAGGTTGAATGAGAAGCCGTCCTGCGACCGGACGGTGATCGTGCAGAGCTTTTCGTCGAGCTTGTGCGCTTCCGACTTGCCGGTCGCCCAGTTGAGGACGACGTTCGCGGTCGGGACGCACTCGACTTTGTGCGTGTACGGGTTGATCGGGTATTTGCCGGGGTCGAGCGGTTCGACCCAGACGCCCTTCTCCCCGCGGCTGACAAGGTTGCCGTGCTTGAACGCGTCGCCGGTGACATCTTGCCCGGGTGAGCCGACGTAAGCGATCACGACACCGACGTGGGCGATCGGGACTTCGGTCATGTTCATCACTTCGACCGTCGCGAACAGCGGGTTGATGAAGTAGCGGCCGGCGTTGATCACTTGTTCTTGCAATCCTTTGTAGCCGCCCGCGTCGATGAACGCTTGCCCGTCTTGGAAGAGGTTGTGGCCGCCGACTTCTTTGCCGGCAATCTCGCCAGACGGCAGGGCGTTTCCATCCTTGACCGTGACGATGCCGACGGTGTTGTCGTCGATTTCGATCACTGGTGCGACTTTCAGGTCGAAGAAGGCCGTGTTGATCCGGTACGTTCCTGGAGGGATGATCGCGATTTGCGGACCGCGCTGTCCGCCATTGCCAAGGAACAGCCGGACGCTCTGAAAAGAGTCGCACTCGACAGTCTTGCCCAAAACGCGCCCTCCTGACAGTGGTTGGCCGCCGCGAGCTTCAACGATGCCGATTTTGCCTTGGTCGACCGTCACGAACGATTGGACGCTGACAGCGTATTGCCACGGGAACAGCCAGAAGTGGATTCCGGGCGGCAGTGTGTCGGCCTGAATGCCGGCTTCCCCTTTCAGCGCGATAACTTCACCGTCAGGGAGCGTGCGGTTGGCGCCGAAAAGGACGAACTTCTTGTTAACAATCCCGACCGAATCTTTCGGGATGATGATGACTCCGAAGATCCGGAGGATCAGCTTGTACGCTGCGATCAGTATGATCAAGATGGCTACGACTGCGATGCCTGCGATCAGTTTATTATCCATTGATTTGTTCCTGCTGTTGATTCTGTTGTTTAGTTAAAATCCATATTTTTCGGCAGTGTTCAACCCAACGCGCACGGCAGTCGGCCACTGATCCACACAGGTTGCATCGACTTGATGTGCGGGATTCTGAATCGCCAGCCCCGCCCTGTCAATCCCGGGGTTGGTCACCCAAATGTGCGGCTAATATTTCAAACCGGTTGCCGGACTTGCCTGCCCGAAGGGCCGCGCCTTGCGTTCAGTGAATTGATGAGATGACGACTAGGATTTACTCCCCGGGTCCAGATACGCCCGCAACTGGGGTAAAATTTTTGCCGCCAGAAACCCCTTCTTGCCGATGACATCACTAACGCGGCCACTGAGTCGCTGATGATCCTCGGAGGTGAGATCCTTGGCGGTCAACACAATGACCGGGGTGCGGGCAAACCGTGAGTCCTGTCGGAAATGATCCAAAAACTCGAAGCCGTCCATTTCCGGCATCATCAAATCCAGCAGCACCAAGGCCGGCTCCTGCACCTTCACCACCGCCAGCGCCTCCCGACCATTCGTCGCCAATTGCACGTTCCAGCCGTCTTTTTTCAAGGCCCGCTCCAACTGCTCCCGCGTCGCTTCGTCGTCTTCCACGACCAGCACGGGCCGCTGGCCATGGTCCAAACGCAACCGTCCCATGATGCGGGCCAGCCGTTCCCAGTCCACCGGCTTCGGCAGAAAATCATAGACCCCCAGCGCCATCCCCATTTCCCGGCTGTCCGTGATGGTCACCAAAATCATCGGAATGTGAGCGATCAACGGATCGGCCTTGGCCGCATTGATCACCGACCAGCCATCCATCCCCGGCATCATCACATCGGTCGTGATGGCGATCGGCTGCACGGTCCGCGCAAGCGCCAGGCCGTCCCGCCCGTTTTTCGCCGTGCGCACGGAAAATCCTTCCTTCGTCAAAAATCGTTCCATCAATTCCAGCACCGACGGGTCATCGTCAATGACCACCACCGTT
>Ga0209083_1000203_pt1 | contig 93001 bp, 72 predicted proteins | sample AM7aDNAmetaG_FD_184132 | JGI IMG/M metagenome (GOLD analysis project Ga0209083, IMG submission 184132) | Freshwater microbial communities from Finland to study Microbial Dark Matter (Phase II) - AM7a DNA metaG (SPAdes) (version 3) | ecosystem: Environmental > Aquatic > Freshwater > Lake ...
AGCACGGGCATTGGCGGCGGGATCATTATCCATAAACGACTCTATGAAGGAGCCGGATGTGTTGCCGGCGAGATCGGTCATATCAGTATTGTGCCGGATGGGAAAAAGTGCGCGTGCGGGAAGCGTGGTTGCCTCGAGGCTTATGCGTCGGGGACCGCAATAGCGAATGATGTTCGTGTGCGGATGACCTCAAGGAATACATGTCTTTGGAAATTTCTCACTGGAAATAAAAAGGTAAGCGCCAAGCAGGTCGGTATGGCCGCGCGCGAAGGGGACAAGCTTGCGATCGGAAGTTATCAAAAAGCCGGTTACTATCTTGGGATCGGTATTGCGAATCTTTTGAACATTCTCAATCCCGAAAAGGTGGTGATCGGCGGCGGCGTTTTGAAATCCGCGCATAAGATTTTTTGGCAAAGTATGATCAAGAGCTCAAAACAGCACGCGTGGCCCGAGGCGTTTTCCACGACCCGGATCGTCCGGTCTCAACTTGGGGACTCTGTGGGGGATCTTGGCGCACTGGCGCTGGTGTTCAAGAATTCCGAGCTGAGAGGGAAGAATTAGGAAGGCGCCTTCTCGTACGTAACGCTCGAGGAATTCCGCCGACAAGGCGCTTAACCGCAGCGTTTTATGCAATTCTTGAGGAATGAGGTTAAGTGCGCCCAGCAGGGGTCGAACCTGCAACCCTCAGCTCCGAAGGCTGATGCTCTATCCAGTTGAGCTATGGGCGCTTGAATGAAGAAGGCTCATCGTATCTCGAAACTTCATCTAAGTTCAAGAAGGATTTTAATTTGAAGAACTTCCCGAGGTTTTGCCCGCTGTTTCTAAGCTGTTTGATCCTCCTGAATGGCTGTGCCACGACGGCAGAGTACGATCGTCCCCCGGCCGCTTCCAAGAACTCGCATCTGAGCGAAGAACAACGGACCGGCGAGGCGATCCATCGCGAAATCCTCGCTTCCTTTCATCCTTATACGGATCCCAAAGTCGTGGAGTATGTGGATGTCCTGGGGCAGTCGCTTGCCGCCCAGGCTAAACGACACGATCTTGAATACCGGTTCACGATCCTTTATAGCGAAAAAATCTACGCAACCTCTGCGCCGGGAGGATATGTTTATGTGACGACGGGGATGCTGAATTTTCTCCAGAATGAAGCAGAACTCGCCGCGGTGCTCGCGCATGAAATCGGGGAACAGCAAACCGTGGACCGTCGTTTCACGAAAAGAGATGATGCGATCAACGCCGCGGCACAGGTCGGTTCCGCGGTCGGGCCGATGTTCGGTCCTCTGGGATCTTTGGCGAGCTTGGGGCTTGTGCTTTTACAAGCCTACAATGAGAGCTCATATAAAACTCCCGGACAACGGCTTCTGGAAAGCGACGCGTCTGCCATGAAGTATCTGATGAACGCGGGATACGACCCGGAGGCTTTGCTGGACGTGCAGGAACATTTTTTGAAATCCGGGGAGAAAATGACGCCTTACTTTTTTGATTATTACCAGTCGCGTCCGATCACGGAGGTGCGTATTCTCGCCATCAAGAAGGAATTCCAGAAATTACCGCTCAGCGGGAAATCCTTGATCACCGATCCTGTGGAATATCAGGAGGTGACCCGCGGCGTGCGCGAGATCTATAAGACGATGCACTGATCTTTTGAAGGGGATGTCTTTTTAAGATTTCTTTTTCCAGTCGCCCGATGAGGACTGGATCATATCGCCGGTTCCGGCTTTTTCACTTTGAACTTCCGCAAAGGCTCTCTGGACTTCCAGCAATCCGGTATTTCCAAGAGCATTCTGCTTTGCCAAGGCTTCATAGATAACCCTGCGGTCGCGGTTTTCGTCTGCGGTTAGCGCGATGGCCTTGGCGTTGTCTTTCAGATTGGTGACATACCCCGTGTTATTTTCTCCGACAGCGCCTTCCTGCTTGAGGCTCTGGAGCAGCTGGTACCTTGTTTGCCGGTTCTTCAAGGCCTGCTCGATTGCGGGCGTCATCTCTTTGAAATCATAAGTGCCTGCGAAACAAAGGGGCATTGCGATCATCATTGCTAAAAAAATGGAAAGCAAAGAAGCGGAAGCATGTCTCATCGTAAAACCCTCCCTTGAACTTAAGATGTCATGGTTTTTCATTTTGCGGCTCCTTCAGCGACTATGTCCTCGATATTCGTGGCGGTCTGTTTGAGGCCCCGGATATCCACGACAACGTTCGCGTTAATCGTGATGGGGCGGTTGGGATCTCCTACGGCCTTGACGGTGCAGCCGGCGATCGTGAACGCAGTCAGGAGCATTGCGGTCCCCATACCGATTAATTTTAAACGAGTCAGGACGGTTACTCTTGTGATGGATTTCATATTATTTTACCTCAAAAAGTCCCATGAGTCGGGTGATCTGTGAGAAAGCGTTTTTTTGGTCGGCCTTCAAAGTTGCGTTCAATGTCAATTTGAGATTATAAGCCGGAATGAAGATCTGGAGGAGAACTTTCATGCTGTCGTTTTGGGGCAGGTTGATCTTCAAAGTGGCCCGTTCATAGCGGACCATTTCGCGGCTTTCGGAGATCTTTTGGACCTTTTCCTTATGGACGGAAGCGGGGAGATAAGGCAGGAAGAGATCAAAAAACCGTGCCTGGATATTGCCGCCGGGTTCGGGGGCTTCGAGGTCCATGCCGAATTCGGGCTCTTGGCCGAAAGTCTGGCGGAAAGTCAAAGTGCCTTTCATGGCACCGGTCGCTCCCGCAAGGTTCTGTGGGTCAAGCCATTGCCAGTCTTCCAAATCTGTTTTTCCAAAATCGGCAGAACATTCAAAGCGCAAAGCGGTCCCCGTTCGGATCATGACCATTCCTGAAAATCCAGGGCGCGAAGATCCTTGGGGTCGCACTCCCGTAAAGATGAAGCGGACAGGTTTTGTTGCGATAAGAAGTAAAAGGGAGTCTTGGGATTCCAAGGATCCTATTTCCAAAGGGATGGGACTTTTACGGTTTTTCAGTTTCCCGGTAATTCCCGTAAGATGGATCTTCAGGTGAGAGTCCAAAAAGACTTTTTCGATCCGTATGGAATCCGCGAAATATTCTTTAGCGGAACGGTTCGCTAGCCTCTGGAGAAGATCCCGTTCCAGCCCGGGAAGGCGGGGGAGGCCCCAGAGGGCGAGCCCCAGGATCGCCCAAAGAAATGTGAGCGAGATGAATAAAAAAAGGCGTCTTTTCTTCATTAGATATCCTCGAGCGTATTATGAGGTTTCGATTCGAAAAAGCAACCTTCGAATCGTCCCCTGGTTTTCAAAAAAATCGATAATCCCTTTCTTGTAAAAAAAGACTTTCTTGAGTAGAATACCCGCTCTTTGGTGGCTTTTTAGAGGATGCCAATACCCTTTATCGATGGTTTAAGCTGTGAGTTTTTGCGCCCTTAGCTCAGTTGGTAGAGCAAGTGACTCTTAATCACTGGGTCGAAGGTTCGACTCCTTCAGGGCGCACTTTTTCTCAATGAAAAAGTACGGTGCCGTGAGGGCTCAAAGAAAGCCCTCTACGACAACCGCACTGTGTGCTGCAGGAATCGAAGGGAGCGCTGCTTACAACCAGACAAAAGTCATGGTTGTAGCGCGGGTGGCCGACCGTAGCGAAGCGGAGGCGCCGACTCCTTCAGGGCGCACTTTTTCTTGTGACTAGGTTTGCGGTCGTGGCGGAACTGGCAGACGCGCAGGACTTAGGATCCTGTACCGTAAGGTGTGGGGGTTCAAGTCCCTCCGGCCGCACTTTAAATGAATGACAGCGGTTTATTTGACAAAGTTAAGACGCGCTTCTATCCTTGTCCATTGTTTGTCTTTCGAATGGTTGACAAGGATTGCCCCAATTTCAACTTTGTTGAAATTGATAAGTATTGGGACTAGAATACGGCCTCCCCGGAAGTCGCTTTGTTCTCAGTGAACAAATGTGGCGTCATGACGGCTCAATGACAGCCGTCTACGATGACCGCAGTGTTTCATCTAACAAGCGAGTGTAGCATAGTGGTAATGCTCTGCCTTGCCAAGGCAGCTACGAGGGTTCGATTCCCTCCACTCGCTCCATATCTCAACAAATAAGGCGGTTATTGTGTTGCTGAAAAAGAAGAAAGAAGAAACATCGGAAGACCTTTCCAGCCTTGAAACCTCGCAGCCCCAAGGTTCTTTGCTCAAGATCAAATTGCAGGACGGTAAGGCCTGCGAAAAAATTCTGACCGTTGAAGTGGCCCAGGAGCGTATCAGCGAAGAGTTTGAATCCTTTTATCATTCGATCGCCCCGCGCGCCAAAGTGCCGGGATTCCGTCCCGGAAAAGTTCCCCGCGATGTGTTGGTCATGCATTATGAGAAGAATGCCAATGACTCAGTGCTGGAAGCGCTGCTTTCAGAATCTCTGCCTAAGGCGCTTCGGGAAAAAGATTTGAATCCTCTTACGACGCCTGAGATCAAGGATATCCAGTTCTCCAAGGAAAAACTCACCTATAAAGCGCATATTGAGATCCGTCCCAAGGTCAAGCTCTCCCGTGTGACTGGATTAAGCGCCAAGAAGGAAAAGAGCGGGGTGAAGTCCGAGGATATTGAAAAAGCGCTCAAACAGACCCAGGAGATGCATGCTCAATATAAAGCAGTCGAAGGCCGCGCGGCCAAGTTGGGGGATTTCGTCATTACGGATTATGTCTGCACAGTTGATGGTAAGGAAATGGAAAAACGCAATGACGATTGGATCGAGCTCAAAGAGGAAGAATACCTGAAGGGGTTTTCCGCGCAGCTTGTGGGTGTCAATATCGGAGACGAAAAGGACGTTCAGATCACTTTCCCGCAGGATATGGCGGATAAAAGAGCAGCCGGAAAAACTGCCGTCTTCAAAATGAAGGTTAAGGAGATCAAGGAAAAAACACTTCCGGAGCTCAATGATGATCTCGCGAAGCAAGCCGGGGAGTACAAAGACCTCGCCGATCTCAAGACAAAACTCACGGACGATCTCGCAAAGCGGGATGCCGATGAGAAAGAGGCCGCTTTTGAACGGGAGCTCTTAAACGAGCTGGTCAAACATAATAAGATAGAATTGCCGAACGGGCTTTTGCAGCGGCGGGCGGAATACCTGATGGACCAGGCGCGTCAGCGCTTCCTTCAGCAGGGCGGTACGGATGAGCTTTTTGATAAGGAAAAAGAAAAGATGCAAAAGGAGTTTGAATCCGAGGCGCGCCGTCAGATCCACATCGCTTTTCTTCTGGATGAGATCGCGGAGACGCAGGGCATCAAATCGGAAGAGGCGGACCTCGGGAAAAAATACGAGGCTTTGAGCCAACAGTATCGTCAGCCGAAGGAAACGATCGAGAAATATTACAAGGAACATAAAGAAGCCCGGGAAACGTTGCTCGATCAGGTCCGGAACGAGAAGGTCATTGAATTTTTGAAGCAGCACGCGAAATCCAAATAACAGACTGAAGGGGGTTCTATGAGCTACTTGGTCCCGATGGTGATTGAGACAACCGGAAAAGGGGAGCGAGCGTATGACATTTACTCTCGCCTTCTCAAAGAACGTATCGTTTTCATCGGAACGCCGATCGACGACGTGATCGCAAACCTCATTATTGCCCAGATCCTTTTCCTCAATATGGAAGAGCCCGGCAAGGACATCAACATCTACGTCAATTCTCCCGGTGGGTCTGTCACCGCGGGGCTCGCGATCTATGACACGATGCGCTTCGTGAAGTGCGACGTTGCGACCTATTGTTTGGGTCAGGCTGCCAGTATGGGCTCCCTGCTTCTTGCGGCCGGTACCAAGGGGAAGCGATATTCTTTGCCGAATGCCCGCGTGATGATCCATCAGCCTTGGGGCGGTACGCAAGGGACGGCCTCCGACATCCATATCCAGGCGAAAGAAATCCTAAAACTCAAAGAACAACTGAATCAGATCCTTGTCCATCACACCGGGCAAACGCTCGATCGCATCGAAAAAGATACGGATCGCGATTATTTCATGTCTGCTGAAGAAGCCAAGAATTACGGTATTGTCGACCAGGTCATCACAACTCGCATGGAGGTTCCCAAATCATGAGCAAACCCACGATTCTTTTAACACCTGGTCCGACTCCTGTCCCTGAAGTCACACGCAAGTTGATGGCGGAGCCGATCTTTCACCATCGCACGCCTCGTTACCGCAAGATCTTCGGGGATGTTTCCGAGCGCCTCAAAAAAGTGTTCCTGACGAAAAACCCTGTTTACACCTTTGCCGGTTCCGGAAGCTTGGCCATGGAAGCAGCCTTGGTCAACTGTCACTCCGCAGGAGATAAGATCCTCGTCGTGGAAAATGGTAAGTTTGCCGAACGTTTCACGGCGATCGCCAAGGCTTTCGGGCTCGTTCCGATTAGCCTTAAGGTTCCTTACGGGGAAGCGCCCGATCCGAAGAAGATCGAAGAAGCGCTTCAAAAAGAGCCTGACATCAAGGCCGTTTGTGTCCAGCTTTGTGAAACTTCGACCGCGGTTTTAAGTGATATCAAATCGATCGGTGCGATCGTTGCAAAAACGAACGCCCTTCTCATCGTAGACGCTATTTCGGGTCTCGGGGCTGATCGGATCGAAACGGATAACTGGAACGTGGATCTTGTGATCGCTGGCTCTCAGAAGGCGCTGATGCTCCCTCCGGGGCTCGCATTTTTGAGCGTAAGCGAAAAGGCAAAAGCGCGCATGGCAACGGCTAAGTTGCCGCGTTTTTATTACGATCTCAAACATTATGAAAAATCTCTGAAGGATAGCGACACACCGTGGACCCCGGCCTTGACGCTGGTGATCGGGCTTCAGAAGTCGCTTGATCTGATCGAACGGGAAGGGATCGAAAACGTTTTTAAACGCTGTGCTGCGAACGCCACTTTTACGCGTGAATCCCTTCAAAAAATAGGTTTGAAGCTTTTTTCCAAAGCGGCTTCGTCGACTGTGACGGCGGCTTGGTTGCCTGAGGGTGTTGACGGTGAAAAACTTTGCGAGGTGATGCGTGATGAGAAGGGGATCGCGATCGCGGGCGGGCAAGGCGATCAGATGAAGGGAAAAGTCGTCCGCATTTGTCATATGGGCGCGATCACGAAGCAAGATATTGAGAAGGGGCTCAAAGTGCTCGAACAAACTCTCAAAGAGATGAAGGCCTCCTCCGGTTCTTCCTGCTGCTGTTGTAAATAACAGAAGGATGCGAACTTTTCGAGCCATCATTTCAAAAGAGGAGATTTAAAGATGAAAATACTTGTTTCGGACTCGTTGGGCCAAGGCGGGATGGACATCCTCCGCAAAGAGAAGAACCTCCAGGTCGATGAAAAGGTCGGACTCAAACCCGAAGAGCTCAAGAAGATCATCGGGGAGTATGACGCGATTCTTATTCGAAGTGCCACGAAATTGACGGCCGACATTATTGAAGCGGGCAAGAAGCTTCGCGTGATCGGCCGTGCGGGCGTGGGTGTGGACAACGTGAATCTTGACGCTGCCACCAAGCGTGGCATCATTGTTATGAATACCCCCGAAGGGAACACCATCTCGACGGCGGAGCTCAGCTTTTCGATGATGATGGCTGTGGCGCGTAATATTCCTCAAGCCGATGCTCACGTGAAAAAAGGCGAATGGAAACGCAACAAGTTCCAGGGCACGGAGTTGAACGGTAAGACGCTCGGTATCGTGGGGTTTGGCCGAATTGGCCGCGAAGTCGCCAAACGCGCAAGCGCTTTCAATATGAAGGTCATGGTGTTTGACCCCTTCATCTCCAAAGAGAGCGTGAAGCAATACCCCGTGGAATTTGTGGATGTGCCGACCCTCTTAAAGAATTCGGATTTTCTCACGTTTCATACGCCGCTCACAAAAGAAACCAAGAATCTTTTAAACCGGGAGACCTTCAAGCTTTGTAAAAAAGGTATCCGGATCGTTAATTGCGCCCGTGGTGGGATCGTGGATGAGCTGGCGCTTGCCGAAGCCATCCAGAACGGACAAGTGGCCGGGGCTGCGTTCGACGTGTTTGTGACGGAACCTCCCGCGCCGGATCATCCGCTTTTGAAGCTCGCGCAATTCATTTGCACGCCGCACCTCGGAGCTGTGACTCAGGAAGCACAAGAAAATGTTGCTGTGGATGTCGCCAAGCAAGTGATTGATGCTTTGAATGATCGTGCGATCCGTAATGCCGTGAATCTGCCGAACCTTGATCCGGATACGCTCAAAGGTCTCAAGCCTTGGCTTGTGCTTGCGGAGAAGATCGGTATGCTTTACGCGCAGCTTTTTAGCGGCAGTTTTAAAAAGGTGGAGATCCGCTATGGCGGGGATCCGACGCGTTTTAACGTGGCGCCGCTCACGATGGCGGTGGTCAAAGGACTCCTCAAACCGATCTGCGGGGATTCCGTGAATTTCATTAATGCTCTGGCGGTTGCCAAAGAGCGTGGGATTTCGATCACTGAAAGTCGCAGCGATGAGAACGAAGGTTTTACGAGTTTTATCGACGTCGAAGTCGTTCAGGGCAAGGCGACGTACCGGATCATGGGAACGCTTTTCAGTAACGAACCGCGTATCGTCCGCTTAAATGAGTTTATGATCGATGTGGTGCCGGAAGGCTGGGTTCTTTTCGTGAAAAATGACGATCTCCCCGGCGTGGTTGGAACTATCGGGACCGTGCTTGGTAAGAACGGCGTCAATATCGCGGAGATGTCGCTTGGCCGCGTGGGTAAGGGCAAGAAAGCCTATGCGATGACTGCGATCAACACGGACAGTGAAGTCCCCGCCAAAGTCGTGGCGTTGATCAAGAAGAACAAACTTGTGTTGGACGTTAAAGTCGTAAAATTATAAGAGAGGCATCGATGAATCGTATTCTGATCGGAGCGCAGTGGGGCGATGAAGGCAAAGGGAAAGTTATTGATCTTCTTGCCCGAAAAAGTGATGTGATCGTCCGCTATCAGGGTGGCAACAATGCGGGGCACACCATCAAATTCAATGATCGGAAATTCGTTCTTCATCTGATCCCCTCCGGCATTCTCCATGAGGGAAAGATCTGTGTGATCGGAAACGGAGTCGTGATCGATCCCGTGGCGCTTTTCGAAGAGGTGGAGCTTCTCGAAAAAGCCGGTATCAAAGTGAAGGGGAGGCTCTTTGTTTCGGACCAGGCCCATTTGATCTTTCCGTATCACGGGTTGATGGACCAGCTGAAAGAAGAATCTTGCAAAAAGGGCAAGGCGATCGGCACCACAAAAAAAGGGATCGGGCCTTGCTATGCCGATAAAATGGCGCGTGTCGGGATACGCGTGGGAGATCTGAAGTCGCTCACTTACTTTAAGGACCGGCTTGCCTACGTTCTCAAAGAACGGAATGAGTTTTTGGTGAAGATCCATCAAGCCAAGCCGCTTTCCTTCAAAAAGATCTTTGACCATTTTAAAAAATATCGTACACGGCTCCTCGGTTTTGCTTTGGATACGCCTAAGTACCTCTATGACGCGACAAAGGCCAAAAAGGATATTCTTTTTGAGGGCGCCCAGGGAACGCTTCTTGACGTGGATCATGGCACTTATCCTTTTGTAACCTCTTCGAACGCGACCGTTGGGGGCGCGATCACGGGATCCGGCATCAGTCCCACTTTTATCGATCGCGTGATCGGCGTGACAAAGGCTTATACCACGCGCGTAGGAGAAGGACCTTTTCCTACGCAATTTCCGCCGAAGCTTATGAGATTGATCCAAACCAAAGGAGAAGAGTTTGGTGCCACGACGGGCCGTCCCCGCCGCTGTGGATGGTTTGATGCGGTGATCGGACGTCACGCGGTGCGTATCAATGGGCTTGACGAGCTGGCGATCATGAAACTCGACATCCTCTCCGGACTTCCGGAGCTGAAAATTGCGACGGCTTACCGGATCAATGGCAAGCTCACAAAAGATTATCCGCATGCTATTTTCGAATTCTCTAAAGCCCAGCCGGTCTATGAAACATGGAAAGGCTGGCAAGAGGATATCACTCACGTGCGGCGCTGGAGCCAGCTTCCCGCCAATGCCCGCCGTTACCTCAAACGGATCGAAGAACTGATGGGAACTCCGATCAAGATCGTCTCGGTCGGCAGTAAACGCAATCAGACGATCTTCCTCTAGGACCTTTCATGCCCAACGCGATCCCTCAGCATGTTGCGATCATCATGGATGGCAACGGACGCTGGGCAAAGAAGCAAGGCCTTCTGCGCGTTCAGGGACATGAAGTCGGTGTTCAGCGCGTCGAAGAGATCATCAAAGCCGCGCAGGACAAGGGAATTCGCTTTCTGACCTTCTACGCTTTTTCCAAAGAGAATTGGCGTCGTCCCAAAGAAGAAGTGGCATTTTTAATGGGGCTTTTATCTTCTTATCTGGATAAAAAGATCGACGCGATGATCAAGAACAACTGCGTTTTTAATGTGATCGGTGAGATGGGAGACCTTGCCGCGATATTGCAAAAAAAACTCACGCAAGCTATGGAAACCTCCAAAAATAATACAGGTCTGGTCGTGACTTTCGCTTTGAGTTACTCCAGCCGCCGTGAGATCTTACGGGCTTGTCAAAAGATCGCGGAACAGGCAACTCAGGGAGCGATCAAGCCTTCCGAGATCACCGAGGAGATTTTCTCCCGGAGTCTTTATACCGCGAATATGCCGGACCCGGAACTTTTGATCCGCACGAGCGGGGAGATGAGGATCAGCAATTTTCTTTTGTGGCAAATCTCTTATGCCGAGCTTTATATCACTCAAAAATTTTGGCCGGAATTTACACGGGATGAATTTGAAAAGGCGCTCGAGGATTATAGAGGACGTGAAAGACGCTTTGGGGATACGTGCGCCGCGAACGGAGGAAAGACATGAACCAGCTTGTGAAACGGTTTTTGACTTCATCGGTCTTTATTTTAGCGGCGGTAGCGGTGATCTTTTTTCTGCCGCATTGGTGCTTTTTTCTGATGGTGGAGGCGTTCATTCTTGTGGGGCTTTATGAGTTTTTTTCCCTCGCAGAGCAAAAAGGCTTGCTTGTTCACCGGGGGTTTGGCCTCGTGTTCGGCGCGCTTTTGCCGATCTCCGCTTATTTTTCGCTGCAGCCCACGAATCTTCTTATGGTCATCGTGGCGCTTTTCATATTCCTGTTCAACCGCAAGTCGCCGGACAAGACCATTACAAGCGTTTCGGTAAGCGTCTTTGGGATCATCTATGTGGCGTGGTTCTTTTCTTATCTTATCAAGATCAAGCTTTTACCCAATGGGGCGGATTGGGTGGCGTATACGATCCTGATCGTGAAGGGCGGAGACATGGCCGCGTATTTCGTCGGTAAAAAATTTGGAAAGACAAAACTTCTCGAGCACGTCAGCCCCAAGAAATCCATCGAGGGTGCCATCGGCCAGATGTTCGCGACGATCGCCCTCTCGGTCGGTTCCGTTTTTTATCTGCATGTTCCACCGGTACATCTTCTTATCCTTGGGATTGCAGTGGGAGCGTTAGCGCTTTTGGGCGATCTTGCGGAAAGCCTGATCAAACGTGACGCGGGCGTCAAAGATTCGGGGACGATCCCGGGCTTGGGCGGCATGCTGGATGTGATGGACAGTCTGCTTTTTACCATCCCCATTGTTTATTTTTATCTGACCATGGTCCTGGGCCTTGAAAGATTATGAAGCATCTTTCGATCCTTGGTTCCACGGGTTCGGTGGGCGAGAACACCCTCCGCGTGGTTCGCATCCATCCTGAGCGATTTTCGGTTAAGGCTCTTGCTGTGAAAAAGAATATCGAGAAGCTTTACGAACAGGCCGTGGAATTCCGTCCCAAAGTAGTTTGTATCTATGATGCCCCCAGGGCCCAAGAGGCCGCGCCCAAGTTCAAACGTCTCGGGATCCGCGTTGTGATGGGGGACGAAGGGCTCGAAGAAGTTGCGACGCTTGTGGGGGTCCAGGAAGTGATCTGCGCCATGGTGGGTGCCGTGGGGCTTAAGCCCATCTTCGCTGCCGTGCGAGCAAAAAAGACCGTTGCGATCGCGAATAAAGAGCCCCTTGTGATGGCGGGGAAACTTCTTTTGGCGGCGGCCGAGAAGTCTGGGGTTCGGGTGCTTCCGATCGACAGCGAACACTCCGCGTTGTGGCAGTGCCTTGAAAAACAGGATCCTGTTTTTGTCAAAAAACTGATTATCACTTCTTCCGGAGGACCTTTTCGGAACCGAAAGGGATCGCTTGCGAAGATCACACCGGCGCAGGCGCTCAATCATCCTAAATGGAAAATGGGGCCGAAGATCACAATCGATTCCGCGACGATGATGAATAAAGGACTTGAGGTGATCGAGGCCGCAAACCTTTTCCGCGTGCCGGCTCAGAAGATCGACGTCCTGGTTCATCCAGAGGCAATTGTGCACGCACTTGTGGAGTTCGTGGACGGTTCGCATTTTGCGCATCTGGGAGTGACCGATATGAGACTTCCGATCCAGTACGCCTTGAGCTATCCCGAGCGCCTTGAGGACCATTTGCCGCATCTTGATCTGGCGCATCTTACGGCGCTCCATTTTGAAAAACCGGACCGGATGCGTTTCCCATGTCTGGATCTTGGCTATACTGCGAGCAAGATTGGTGGAACGATGCCGGCCGTTTTGAATGCAGCCAATGAGGTCGCCGTGGAAGCGTTCCTCGGCCATCGTATCGGATTTCTCGGGATTCCGAAGATCATCGAAAAGACCATGCGTTCGCACAGTCTGGTCTATAAACCGGTCCTGGCCGATATCTTCGCGGCCGATGCTTGGGCCCGGGAAACTGCTGAGGAGCTTTCATGACCCATTTACCCCCATTCTTGCATTCGTTACCATCGATCCTGCCGGCTCTGATCGTTTTTGGTGTACTCATTATTGTTCACGAATTTGGACATTTTATTGCGTGCCGGTTTTCGAAGGTTCGAGTTGAGAAATTCTCGATCGGATTCGGGCCGGAGCTTCTGCATTGGCAGTCCGGAGAGACGCGTTTTTCAATCTCTCTTTTTCCGCTAGGCGGTTTTGTGAGTCCTGCCGGCGAAGAGGCATCAAAGGTCGGGCCGGAAGGACCGAAGCCTGGAGATTTTCTCGCTGCGCCCGTTCTTTCACGGATCTTCATTGTTGTTTCCGGAGTTGCGATGAATTACGTTCTGGCGTTTATGGTGTTCTGGGCTGTTTTCATGATCGGCCGCCCCATGCCGGGAACCGGGGTCGGCGGTTTCGTGAAGGGCTATCCCGCCGAGGCCAGTCTTCTCAAAGTGAATGATAAGATCCTTAAAGTAGATGATAAGGTCGTTACGAATTGGAAAGACATTCTTGACCGGTTCGATGCAGCGCCAGGGGCCATGATCAAATTGAACGTTCAGCGGCCGCATGCGAACGCGCAGCCGGAACTTTTAATCGTCCAGATCAAGCCCAAGGTTGAAGATGTGAGGGATCTTTTCGGCAAGACCGTCCGAATGAAACGCGTGGGGATCACGCCGGATCCCTTATCCTTCGTGGTGGAGCGCTACGGCGCTTTGCCGGCACTTGCGAAGGCTTGGGAGCTCGAGGTTTTTCACACGGTGTTGACGCACAAGGCCCTTTTTTATCTGATGACAGGACAAATATCGCCCAAGAATTTGATGGGGCCGCTTGGGATCATCCAGATCAGCGGGCAAGCCGCTAAGGCGGGGATCGCGGCGCTTCTGCAACTGCTGGCGATCTTGAGCGTTTCGCTTGCGGTGATCAATCTTTTTCCGTTACCGGCGCTGGATGGGGGACATCTGGTATTTCTTCTGATCGAACTTGTGACGCGCAAGCGCATCAGTCCGGTATGGCAGGAACGGATCACGACCGGCGGGTTTTTCCTGCTCATGGCACTTATGGTGTTCGTGCTTTATAATGACGTTGTGAATCTTTCGATCCTCGACAAACTGAAAAATCTGTTCCATTTCACAAAAACTTGAACCTAGGATAAAGCCATGCGTTGGACCCAAACCCTGATCCCCAGTCTTCGAAATGTTCCCAAAGATGCCGAAGCCATCAGCCATCAGCTTGCGCTCCGGGCCGGATTGATCCGGCAACTTTCCTCCGGGGTTTATAGCTATTTGCCGATCGGGTTTCGGGTGCTTCTGAAGATCATCGGGATCATTCGCGAGGAGATGAATCGTGCTGGGGCCTCAGAAGTGCTGATGCCTGCCCTCCATCCGGCCGAGATTTGGAAAAAATCAGGACGCTACGACACGTTGGGGGATGACAAGATCGCTTTCAAGAACCGCGCGGGACATGAGTTTGTGCTGGGACCTACGCATGAAGAGATCATCACGGACCTCGTCGGGGCCAACATCAAATCTTTTCGCGATCTGCCGCTCAATCTTTTTCAGATCCAGACAAAATTCCGCGATGAGGCTCGCCCGCGTTTCGGCATCATCCGCACCAAGGAATTCATTATGAAAGACGCCTACAGTTTTGATACCGATGAGAAGGGCCTGGATGTGAACTATCAGAAAATGTTTGAGGCTTATCACCGGATCTTCACGCGGTGTGGCCTCAAGTTCCAGGTTGTGAACGCGGATACCGGAATGATGGGCGGCAAGATGAGTCAGGAGTTCATGGTGATCTGTCCGTATGGAGAAGACCGCGTCGCCAGTTCCGAGGACGGTTATCTCGCAAGCCAGGACATTGCTGAAAGAGCTAATCCCAAGATCCAGACTCCGAACTCCCAATCAGAAAAACCGGAGGCTTTTGATACGCCCAATTTAAGGACCATCGAAGAGATCTCGCATCGTTATAAAATTCAAGCTTCACATATGATTAAGACGCTTATTTATATGGCGGACGGGAAACCGGTTGCGGCGCTTGTGACGGGGGATAGTGAAGTCAATGAGAGCAAATTGCGGAAACTGATCGGGGCCAAAGACCTTCGTCAGGCGGATGGGCACGAGATCCTGGAGGCCACCGGCGCACCGGTCGGATTTGCGGGTCCTGTGGGCCTTAAGATCCCGGTTTATGTGGATTGGGATATTCTCGGGATCGCGGATGCGGTGACGGGTGCCAATCAAAAGGATAAGCATCTGAAAGGAGTGACGATCGGTCGCGACTTTACAGCCACGGCTACAGGAGACATTCGTTTCGTGAAAGACGGCGATTTCGCGCCGGACGGAAAAAGCAAACTCGCTCTTACGACCAGCATGGAGATCGGTCATATCTTCAAACTCGGAACCCGGTATTCAGAATCCATCGGCGCTCATTTCCTGGACGAAAAAGGCGAACGCAAACCTGCCATCATGGGCTGCTACGGGATTGGCGTGAATCGCATCCTTGCGGCTACGATCGAGCAGCATCACGATCTGAAGGGGATCCAGTGGCCTGAGGCCATTGCGCCATTCGCGGTCGAGATCATTACTGTGAATCATTCCGATGAGAAAGTCCGTGCTGCTGCTGACAAGATCTACGAAGAGCTCACCCAGGCCGGCAAAGATGTTCTTTTTGACGACCGCGATGAACGTGCCGGCGTAAAATTTAATGACGCCGATCTGGTCGGCATTCCCACGCAAATCATCATTGGTGATCGCAGCTTGAAAGAGGGCAAGGTCGAGCTCAAAAATCGCCAGACCGGTGAGACGAAGCTGGTGGATCTGCATTCCATTATTGCTTCTCTCGCTTAATCTGGGCGCGGAGCATCGAGCCTCTTTTTGCAATACGTCGCACCCCATACGCGGTGCTTGATCTATGAATTGGCTCAGGAAATTCATCCACATCGACATGGACGCATTTTTCGCGGCGGTGGAACAACGCGATCGTCCGGAGCTGAAAGGCAAGCCGGTAATCGTTGGCGGGAATCCGAATAGCCGCAGCGTCGTGAGCACCTGTTCTTATGAAGCCCGGAAATTTGGAATTCACTCCGGCATGCCAACAGCACAAGCCAAGCGTCTTTGTCCGCACGCAGTTTTCCTCACTCCTGATTTTGAGAAATACGGCGAGGCCTCAAAATCCATCATGTCGATCTTTCACACCTATACGCCTTTAGTGGAACAGGTATCGCTTGATGAAGCGTATCTCGATGTGACCGAGAACAAGCTCAAGTTGGAAGACCCCGTGAAGCTCGCGGCGCTCATCAAACAACACATATTTGCGGTGACAAAACTTACCGCTTCGGCCGGCGTGGCGCCCGCCATGTTCCTCGCGAAGATCGCCTCCGATATGAAAAAACCGGACGGTTTGACAGTGGTCGCTCCAGATAAGGTGCTGGAATTTCTCAAGGATCTTCCGGTCCGGAAAATTTCTGGCGTTGGTCCGCGTGCCGAAGAGATTCTTCACGGCATGATGCTCAACACTTGCGGGGACCTCTGGGGCGTGAAGCCGCAGGATCTTGCGGCCCTATTGGGGAAGTGGGGGGTTGAGCTGTTCCATAAGGCGCGGGGAGAAGAAGACCGGGAAGTGAATCCTCACTGGGAGCGGACGCAATTAAGTGCCGAGGAGACGTTTGCTAAGGATATCATGGACATGTCGTGGCTAAAGCGGAAACTGGCCGAACTTGCGGAGCATGTTTTTTATGATCTGAAGCAGGAAGGCCGGACGGGCCGGACCATCGTGCTTAAAGTAAAATACCACGATTTCGAACAGATCACACGATCCAAGACCTTGGCCGGAGAGCCGCAGGAGTGGCGGACAATCTATGAGACGGTCATCGACCTTCTTTTCAGGAAGACGCTGGCCGGGAAAAAAGCTGTTCGGCTCCTCGGGGTCGGTGTCAGTGGGTTGAATCTGAACAAGAAAGTGATATCTCGACAGCCTTTGCAACGAGAACTTTTTTGATATTTGCCGGATTTAAGTTCGTGGTCGCACAAGATGGTTTGTTTGAGGTTTTTGAGCCCCTTTTTATACTTCCGTTCGGAAGGCGGGTCGATTTTTGGATGACGCTCTTTGTTCCGGGGTCGTATGGGATTTAGTTCTGCGGAATCCATGGCTATAGCTATTGAGAGGAGCCGTTTGTTTCATGTTCGATTATATTAAAAAATTCAAATTCGAGATCGCGCTTCTGTTCTTGATAGCCTGCGGTCTGTTCCTTAATCCGTATCACTTCGCCGTTTCCGACCATACTTACAAGATTCCTTTTTTGAAAGCCGAATACCATTCCGGATTATATGCTCAAGATATCACGGTCAGCATGCGGCATTATTATGCGAGCTATTTGGGTGTGCTCATACGGCCCATTGTAAAAATATTCGGTTTCGAGGTGGTGTTTTTTATCATTTTTTGTATCACGCAAATATTGTTTTTCCTTTCGGTCTATTTGTTGGCGACCGCGATCTTTAGAGAAAAAACCATCGGACTAATGTCTGTAGTATTGTTATGGTTCCCCAAAAAGGTCCTGGGAGGCATCGCGACATTTGATCCGATCGTTGAGGAACGGACCTTGGCGGCGGTGTTATTGCTTTTAGGGATCTATTTTTTAATTTCGAATAGGCGCCTTTGGGCAAGCGGTCTGTTGGCACTGGCAGCGAACATTCATTCCATCTCATTCCTGAATCTGGGTTTGTTTGTGGCGGTTGCTTTCTCGATAAAATTATTTTTAGAACGAGACAAGGTTCGTTTAGTGAAAGCAACGCTCCCTTTTTGTCTCCTACTCTTTGCGGGCATTCTGCCGATCGTTCTCAGAAGTACTTTGGGATCGCTCCCCAGGGATCCGCTTGCCATCGTTGATCCGGTTTGGCTGCGGATGATCCTCGTGAGAAGCTCGGGGCATTTTTCCCCGCCTTACGCGGAATTTTTTTCTTTTCTCTCGCAGGCTGTGGCGGGATTGCCATTGCTTTTTTTCTTTCAGAGAGCTGCGGAGGGGAACGGTCGCATGGGATTGATCTTGTACGGAGCTTCTGTCTTGACCATGGTTTTTGGATTTACGTTGGGTCTTGTCTTTGTCACCCAGTGTCCGATTCTGATAGGGTTGCAATGTTTGTTTTTCAGGGCGTCCTATATGTTTGTCATCTTATCCCCGATGGTTTGGGCCTACCTTTTTTATGAGACCGTTCGGAAATGCGGCAGAACCTTTTATGTGATCGGGGGGCTCCTCTTCATATTCGGAGCTGTTTTGATTCCAATGGCTCAGCATTATCATGGCAGGCAGATCGATAATCCGTTCAAACCCGCGATGAATGAAAATATCGCTGCGCAGTTATGGCTGAAGGAGCATACAGAACCTCAAGCGTTATTGTTGACTCCGCCTTTTCCCCCGTCGGAGTTCCGGATTTATTCAGAAAGATCCACTCTTGGTTCCTGGAAGGATTGGACGTACAACTGCATGAACAGGGAGTTCGCTTTTTCAATGTATGAGCGATTGCAGGATACCGCCGGGATTTCCCTGAATGAGCCCGGGCGCAATTGTCCTGCAAGTATGCGCCGGTATTACGGAAGTTTGAGTGAAAATGATCTGATCCGGATTGCGAACAAATATAAAATCGATTATATCGTGATGGAAGACAAGCGAGCGCGTGATCTTGAGAAAGTCTATGAAAATAAGAAGTATGTGATCTATAGACCGGTTCTGAAGGCAGCGCTTCTCAACACTTCAATTTCGCGATAACGAGCCGTGTTTCTTTTTTAACTTCAGGTATTCCATCAGGACAGCCAGGGCTTTTTGTTTGTCCCCTTGCCCATTATAAAAAAGGGCCAAGGCTTCATAGCCTTCTTTGCGCAGCGGTGCGACTTTGATGGCTTTTTGAAACGATTTAACCGCGGAGTCTTCCTGTCCCGATTTCCGATAAAGTTCTCCAAGCTGAACATGCAATGACGGATCCGCAGGACTGATCCGGAGGGCTTCTTCTAGCGCAACGATGGCACTCGGCGTGGCACTTTCTTTTTTTGAACCGGTAATTCGATCTCGGGAAATAGTGTCTTTCGGGGAGTTGCCTTCTGAGGCTTGACGAGTTGAAAGGTTCTTTGCTTGGTTTGCTTGCTGTTCATACATTCTTTCGAGAAGCTCATGCGCGGGGCTCAAGAAGGGGTCTAAATCGATAGCTTTTTCGAGCAACGGGATGGCTTTCGAGTATTCATTTCTCAGTGAATAAATATGGGCAAGTTCATAATACGCAATCGCAGTTCCGGGCTCTAACGCGATCGATTTTTTTAACAATAAGATAGCATCCTCAGAATTCCCTTTTCTTGCTTCCAAGACGGCCAAATTCGTGTGAAGGGTTCCAGACTTCGGATGTGATTCTAGCCCCTTGCGAAACCAATGTTCCGCTTTTGTGGTTTGCCCTGAATGATCATAGGCCGCGCCCACATTATTAAACTCAATATCATTTTTCTTGTCCTCCGGCGTCCAGCGCAGCGCCTCTAAAAAACTATCAGCCGCTAACGGGTATTGATGAATTTTGTTGTAGGCCATGCCGAGCTGAAAATAACCGCGGCCTTTAAAGGGAGCTTTTTTGATCTGGTCTTTCCAAAAAACGATCTCGTTTGTCCATACGGTATTGCGCTGATAGGTGAGCGTTCCTAAGATGAGTGCGAGGGCGATCGAGATGATTGTAAAAAGACGGGGCGATTTTAAGAATTTGGCGAGGAATGAAGCTGTTAAAAAAGCAAAACCTGCCATGGGGAGATAAAGCCGGTGTTCAAAGATTAGGTCGGGGAGGGGGATGATGGTCGACTCAATGCTCAAAGTTAGGAAAAAAAATAAGATCCCGAAAACTGCGAGCGGTTGCTTCCGGATCAGGCGATAACCGGTAGCAAGAATGGCCACAAGAAGCATAAAAGAACCGAAGGTTGCGGGGCTGAAGAATCCGGTCGAAAGCGGGAAGTCATAGTCAAAGGTTTGACGGATCGGAAAAACAAGAAGCCTAAGGTAGGTCCGGATAACATCCAGTTGGGTGATGAAATACATGCTGCGGGAAAGATTCTTTGCGCCCGTGGGCACGAGGCCCATTTGTCCGCCATGTCGAACGAGTTGCTCATGATTCAAAAAATACATTCCCGGAATCAAAAGAGAAACGAGGACGAAGGGGAGGAGGCGTTTTACAAGGGACGGAATCGATTTTGCGTTTTGATTGAAAAACAAGATTTCGCAGAGCAATAAGGTTACGGGGAGAGTAAACGCGATTTCTTTAGAGAGCATGCTGAGAAGAGCTGTGAATAATCCTAAAAGGTAAAATGCCCGCACTTTGCTGATCCGAAAATGAAGATAGAGTAAGATTGTCGCTAGATAGAAAAAAGAAGCCATCGAGGTCATTCGCTGGACGATATAGGTGACAGCTTGGGTTTGGACGGGATGACAGACAAAAATAATCGCCGAGGCGAAGGCAATAAGATTTTTTTGTGCAGGGGGGAGGGTTTTCCCCTGGAGCTCATGGGGTGTCGATAAGAGCAGGGCTATTCCGAAGACTAAAATGCCGTTTAGAAGATGGATGATCAAATTGACGACATGGTATCCAAAAGGAGAAGCCCCGCCTATTTTGTAGTTGATCGCAAAACTAAAAAAAACAAGAAAGCGTGTGGGGGCTTTGTCCAGTAGGCCGATCCAGTCCCAAGGATTCAGAATGCTTGAATTGTTAAGTATGCTTGGATAGTCATCAAAATAGAAGGGGGCGTGCAGGGTATTGGAATAGGCCGCGATCCCGAAGAACAGGATCAAGAGAAAAAAAGTTCGCGTGGATAGCGGTCTTGGATTCATGGGGCTTCAACCTTCGCGGGGCATGTTATTTTTATCAAAAAGAGACAGGCTTGTTTTTCACTTCTCCGTGTCCCATGCCCGCTGACGTTGCATCCATTTTAGTTCGAAGTAGGGCATTTTCTTGGGCCAGATTTTTAACCTGGTCCGTCAGGTGTGATATCTTGATGGAAATTTGAACCGCTACAAGCATAAGAAAGATGATCGAGCAGATGAACAAAGTGGTGGTCGGTAAACCCGCACCGATCAAACTTGTGAGGGCTACGAGCCATTCATAGCGTATCACAAGAATAAACATCAACAGGCTGGTCGCAAGCCAGAGAACGGAATACTCTTCACGAAGTTTACGCCTTCTCACTAGATTCAGGGTGTAGGCAAAGACAAAACAGCAAATGAATAGAGCGAAGATTCTTTGGCTTGCAAGCATGGTTTCCTCATTTCTCCCTAGGGTTGCACCGCGGCGCAAACGCAGGGGGTCTTACTGGTTTTTTCTCTTATCTCTCATGAATGTCACACTAATGGACAGCAACATCTTGAACATATAATAGATCGGCTTAAACCCGCCGTGCATTGACTTTCCCTCGCTGTTTTCAAACATGCGAACCGGTACTTCGGTCATGCGAAAGCCTGCCCGGTGAAGCGTGATCAACATGTCGGCGTCCGGATAATCGACCGGAAAGATATCCGTAGAAAAAAAACGTATCACGTTGCGATTAAATGCTTGATACCCCGAGGTCGTATCCGTGACGAATTTGCCCGTTACCAGAAATACGATCCTGCGGAAGAGTGCCATACCCATCCTGCGCGCAAAAGGCGGTCGATAGCTGTTCCCAAGAAAACGCGAGCCGATAGCAACGTCGACCTCTCCTTTGACCACCGGAGCCAACAAAGCCGGGATGCAGGACGGATCGTGCTGGCCGTCGGCATCTAGCTGGATAAGGTAGTCATAGTTATTGGCAAGAGCGTACTTGTATCCAGTCTGGATGGCAACACCGTATCCCATATTAAAGGGGTGGGTTATGACGATCGCACCGGACGTGCGGGCGACGCTTGAAGTGGCATCTTTGGAACCATCATTGATCACCAGCACAGGCATTCCAGGGACGATATGCTTGATGCCTTCAACAACACTGCCTATTCGCGCGGCCTCATTATAGGCCGGAACCAGTACAAGGGAGCGCGTGTTGTTTGTGCTGTTCATCGTATGGCCCTCAGGATTTTTTCGCGTAACAATTTAAAGGCATAGCGGGGCAGGTCCGTGAGCATCGGATGCCGCCAGATCGTGGCGACATTGTGAAGAAAACGGTACCGGCGAAACTTTTCGTAAAGTTCCACGATCTCATCGCGGGATAGGACTTCCGAAAGGATAATGGCTTTGTCAGGAGAAACCTCAAAATTGACATTCAAGCGGCTCCAGTCCATTTCCGGTCCCTCGGAGACAAGCCCCCGGCTTTTTGCTGATTCCCATACTGGGGTTCCTGGAAAGGGCGTCAGGACATAGACATCAAAAAGACCCAAGCCAACTGATTTTATAAAATGCAGAGTATCCAGGATTTCCTTTTTCGTTTCATCCGGAGTGCCGATGACAAACGATGCGTTTGCCATGATCCCGTTTGCCCGGAGCAATGTCACTGCGCGCCGGTTATGTTCTACTGTAATTCCGGCACCCTTCAACCAGGTTAGCACCCTTTGATTTCCCGATTCAAGCCCCATGCCGACGGACACAATGCCCATGCGCTTTAAACCGGCCACGACATCTTCTGTGATGGTATTGGTCCGAAGAGAACAGGAGAATTTGACCTTTCCAATAATCTTTTTCTGTTCAAGTAGCTCGACGATCCTGTGAAAACGCTTTTTGTCTGCAACAAAAAGATCATCAAAAAAGCTGATAAAAGTAACGCCCGAGTTTTTCATGAGTTCCTCGATCTCATGGATAACCCGTTCGGCGGAAAAAAATCTTACCGTATCCCAAAAGCGGGAAGATGCGCAAAAAGAGCAGCGGTACGGACATCCCCGGGAAGTAAAAAGATACGTATGCGATGATTCTTTGAAAAGACTCCGGTCCGGGATAGCGAGAGAATCGAGATCCATTTTTGGGGGGCGAGATTTTGTGGTAACGAGGCTGCCATCCTCAGCATGGTAGATAATACCCGCAACGGAGGCCAGTTTTTTTGGTTCAAAACATTGCGTTTCACGATAAATTCGCATTAGTTCGATGATAGTTTCTTCGCTCTCACCCATGCAGCCTACTGTCATATCGGGAGAAAGCGTTTCGGGCAGAAACGAGATGTGAACTCCGCCGACAAGGACTGGGATTTCCCGTCGTCGTGCCTCGGCCGCATAGAGGATGGCACGTCCGTAGTTCTGACTTACAGCAGAAATCCCTACGATGTCAGGCTGGAATTTGTCTAGAGCCGTTTCGATATCAGAACTGACAACCTGGAAAAGAAAGGCATCATCTCCGAAGGATCTCTTGAGTGACGCAACCAGGTAGCCAATCCCCAAATGAGGATATCGGGTTTCAACCTCCGAAGCGGAATCTATAGCATTGATCCAGAGAAACTTAATCATGGGTTTTTTCGGCCACCGCAATATGATGTAAGCTTATGGACCAAAATAAAAAAGGAATGCTGCTTCCGGCAATCGGCACAAACCCAATGGCGTTTAGTGATTTACGGATCTGACGGGGCGTCCACTGCCGGACATGCCCGGGATTATAGAATGCCTCGCGAATCATGCCTATTGCCAGACGTGCCAGCAAGAAAGTGCGGTCATTTGGGAAAATGATGATGACCCTTCCGCCGGGGCGTAGCACCCGGAAAATTTCAGACAGAGCCTTCTCCGGCGTATCCAGGTGTTCGATTACCTCGGAGAAGAGAACCGTATCAAACGATGCATCGGCAAAAGGGAGAGCATAGAGTGATCCCTCTTGTGCGGGTAAACCATGTTTGCGGCAGATCTCAAGATTTTCCGGTTCAGTATCAATGCCGACCACATGGGCCTTGGGGAAGAGTTTCACCAGTTTTTCCAGGGTAATCCCTTCGCCGCAACCGGCATCCAGGATATCGTTGCCGATGACATGCTGAAGCGCGCTGCGATCGCGATAGTCCCAGTAGCGTACTCCAAGGCCCCCCTTGGCGTATTGATCCCGCTGAAAGATCATTCCTTCCTTGTTCAAACCCGTGTCAACCGGCATCGAGGAGCTCCCTGAACGTAAGTTTATATTTTTTTAAAAGCTGACGCATCTCTTTGGGTGAAAGGCGTTGTTTCGTTAGTGTTGCATGGCGTTTGCGGAGGAGGGACGGCAGTCCGCGTGCTACATCCATGATTCCCCGCAGGACAGCCTTGATCAAATCGCCCGATGATGCGTTGCGAAACTGGGCTCCTGCGCCTCTTGCCTCCAACACCAGTCGTGCCTGCACCAGATAGCGAATCATGGTCCAGAACGGCAGAGTGAGTAGCATATTAATCGGAAAACATTTCAGCGCAACCCAGAAATGATTTCGTTCTACCAGGTACAGCTTCATGGGAGAAAATACTCCGCCGCTGCGTGAGTAGCGATGATACACGATGGCGTCGCGTGCAAGCACCGCCTGCCAGCCCGCCAGTCGGCCCCTCAGTCCCAGATCAATATCCTCGCAATAAGCAAAGAAATCATCGTCGAAAAAACCAATTTCATTAATCATTTCTCTTCGGTACAAAGCGGCGCAGGCACTGGGCAGGAGGATAGCCTCGTTTTTGGCAATTGAAAGCGCAGAAAAACAAGCATGCCGTTTGCTGCCACGGGACATACCGTCGCGGCAAATGGCAATTCCAAGGGAGTCGATCTGGTCCGGGTTGTCCCAGTCGCAGATGCGGCTAGCGACCATTCCCATCTGAGGGGAACTCTCGGCGGCTGCAGTCAGTTCGGCCAGCCAGTGACGATCCACACGGGTGTCGTTGTTGAGGGTCACAATGTACCTACTGCCTCGAGCGGCAGAGAGCCCCGCATTGTTGCCGCTTGCGAACCCGGTATTTGAATCCAGTTGAACCAGACGGACCCAAGGGTAGGATCCACGGAGCAGCTCCACGGAGCCGTCACGCGAACCATTGTCGACCACGATGGTTTCAAAGTCGTCATACGTCTGAGTGTGCAGACTGTCCAAGCACTCAGGGAGAAACTCTTTACCATTCCAGTTTACGATGATAATCGAAGTTTTCATGTTATGTGATTCATAGAGCTAATTATAATTTAATCCATTGTGTACGCTAAAACTTTACGCTCAAGTCCAGCAACGATGCTTTTATGGGCCGAAAGAAGACGTTTTACCGACTTCTTGCGCTATACAAACTTCTTTAAAAATGTCTATGTATCGACGTCTCGTAGAATAGTACAACATTGCAACGCATTATTTTAATAGACCGAATAATCGGAAAAACGATTGTATTAATTTCTTCATCTCGTTTAAATTTTTTAAAGCCTTTAATTGTTTTATGATGTACGTTGGCCTTAAATAGAAACTTCTGTATGCTTCAGCGTATTTTTTTTGGATGACATGATAATCAAGATGCTCATGTTTAAAAATTTGACGACCGGATGAAAAATAATCGTAATCGTTCCAATCAAAACTGATAATTCTGTCCTGTTGTTTTAACATCCGAAACATCTCAGTCCCAGGATATGGCACCGCTACTGAGAATTGTGCAATATCGGGGTCAAGTTCCCTAGCAAATTCAATGGTGTCATTAATCGACCGCTCTGTTTCGCCGAGATTGCCAATAATAAAAAAACAATATACTGTAAAATTCATACTTCGCGCCAATTGTACGGCTTTGCGAATTTGATCTTTCGTAGTATTTTTCTTGATGTTTTTTAACACTCGGTCATTTCCTGATTCAACGCCAAATCCAATACGATAGCACCCCGCTTCTTTCAATGCGTTTAACAATTCCTCAGTAACCACATCAACGCGTATCCCTGATGGGAGTCCCCAGGCTAAATTGATCCCCTCCTTTTTTATCAATGCGCATATTTCTATTGCTCGTTTAGGAATAGTCGCGAAATGATCATCAATGAAATCGAACGAACTTATGCCGAAATTATCCTTCAAGTATCTTATTTCACTAACAATGTTTTTGGGCGACCTCATTCGGAACGTATCTCCAAATAGTCCTTTGTAACAAAAAATGCATTGTCCGTGACACCCACGTGATGTCACAATAGGTAAGTTTCGCAGCGTCTTTTGAAAGACACTTTTGTACTTGTCGATTGGCATTAAATGCCATGCTGGCAGCGGTAAATCGTCCAAGTTTTTAATGACTGTTTGGGTGTCATTGTATTTAATCCTCTCTCCCTGACGATATGCAATTCCGCGAACCTCTTCTAGCTTTTTATTTTTCAAGAGGTAGTCAGAAAATTCACCAATCGTTTTTTCCCCCTCTCCAATTGCGACAAAATCAATCCCGCTGGTTAATACCTCCTCCGGGAATATCGTAGCATGATGTCCCCCGGCAATAGTTATCACATCGCTAATTTTCTTTTTCACCAGCCCGGCGATTTCGTATGAATTAAGAGCAGCGAGTGTTCCAATTGAAAATCCGACAACATCCGGACGTAACTCAATCACTCTCTCCGCTGTTTCTTCTACGCTTAAACCTTCAGCGTCAGATGCAACCACCGATACCTGAATTTGCTTTCCTTCCACAATAGCAGCAAGGTAAGGGATGCTTAAAGCGGGTATTATACTGACTACTCTCTTACCTATGGGCGGTTGAACAAAGACAAAATGCATACGGGTAACCTCCTCATCGCTATTTATGAATTGCTATTTTTTATTGACGCTGCGGAAAAACGCCTTTGCTCCAAGCAGTATCCCTTTTGACATAGAAGGATTTGCAATAAGGCGTCGAAGGTAACCCAAGATAATCCTCGGACGCAAATAAAACTTTCGTAATATCTTGTGCTGGTACTCTTCCAAATCCTCACGGGTGAGTCCATGTGGGATGAATACGACATTGAGCAGATTCATCTTGGACCAGTCACTGTCAAACTTTCCGAATTCCGCAGCCCGTTCGTATATCTCGGTGCCGGGGAAAGGGGTCAGCATGGTAACACTGATATCATCGAGGGGAAGCTTTAAGGCAAAGTCCATAGTTCGTGACAGAGTCTCCCGTGTTTCTCCCGGATGGCCGACGATAAAAAAGCCTTTGCTGAGAATTCCTGCATTCCGGCAAAGGGCCACGGCATTTTGAATCTGTTCAAGGGTGATGTTCTTGTGAATGGTGGTAAGGATCTCCTGGCAACCGCTCTCGATACCGAAACTGATCTGCCAGCAACCAGCCCGCCGCATCAACTCCAGGGTCTCTTTGTCTACACCGTTCACCCGTCCCAGGCAGGTCCAGGAAATATCAATTCCAAGGTCGATAATGCCCTGACAAATGGCCACAAGACGTTTTTTAAAAGTAATGAAGGTGTCGTCCTCAAAACTGAATTCCCGGATCCCGAAGTGCTCGACAAGATGACGAATCATCCCTGTCACATACTCGGCCGAAAAGGCATGACAACTTGTTCCAAATACGGATCGGTCGCAGAAAATGCATTGGTTGGGACAACCACGCGAGGTTACAAGTGAGGCGGCCGGGAACCGGCGTACTTTGAAGGGAGCGGGTCGATAACGCTCTGGAAATCCTTCCAATAGATCCCAAGCTGGATAGGGCAGTGAATCGAGATTCTTTAGAAACTCTCGGCGTTGGGTCGTTACCAATTTTCCGTCGCTACGCAGGATGGTTCCCGGTATATTCGCCAAGGGGGCATGGGTATCCATAGTCTCCAGAAGGTCGATGATCGTTTCCTCGCCTTCTCCCAGAACCGCAACTTCAAAAACAGGAAAGCGTTCCATCGTTTCATGAGGTGCTGCTGAAACGTGGGGGCCTCCGATGATGATGGTCATGGCGGGGAACCGTTCTTTTACCAGGGCCGCAAATTTGGCGGCATGAAAAATGGAAAAGGTCGTGGCTGAAAGTCCGAGAACATCGGGTTGCTCAGACTCAACACGTTGCAGTAACTCCTTCCCTGTGAGACTGAGCGCCGAGGCATCGGCCAACGCGGTTGGGAAGCCTTCTTTTCGGGTTATCGCGGCAAGAAAAAGAATGCCAAGCGAGGGAAGGCAACTTCCGGCCCCGGCTAGCGAACCGTAGCGTTCTTCCATGCTGATAGGCGGTGTGGCAAAAAAAACTTTCGGCACTGGTTCTCCCCAGTTGGTTATCTGTGCTATGCAAGGCTTCCTGGAGTTCTTTGAAAAAACCAGATGGACCTCTCTAGGAATTGTAATACATTTCAAGGCGCTCAAAAATCTTTCTTTTTTCCGCATCTCGAGTTGTCTGTCTGGAGACTTTTCTGGGCACAATCCAAAATCGGGCCGAATATAAACCCATAAGCATAAGCTGAGCCGAGGGTTTCAAAAACGGATTACGTTTGAGAAGAGTCGGGGTGTGAGTAAGGAGCGTTCCAATAACGAGGCAATATAATAAAGAAGAAATGAATTCCGATTCCAAATCAGAGCGTTGCTTGTCTGGTTCCTAGGGGATGGAATCGTTGTGCCTTAATCGCCAAACAAAGGTGTGTGTTTCTTTTTGCACTTCAAGTATTCCACCAACACAGCCACAGCTTTTTGTTTATCTCCTTTTGATTCATAGAATAGAGCGAGAGACTGATACCCTTCCTTGGATAGCGGTGCCAACTCAATCGCTTTTCGGAAAGAAAAAACGGCATCATCCCCTCGTTGTATTCGGCGATAAGCTTCTCCAAGCTGGATGTATAGCAAAGGATTCTCAGGACTCATTCGCATGTCATCCTTAAGCATCTCGATGGCTTCTGAGTTCTTGCCGGCATTCATCAGAGCAAGGGCATGATTGTCATAAAAGGAAAGGTTCTTTTTTAAAACCGAAGATGACGAGATTATTTTTTGAAAATGAAGGCTTTTTTCGTATTCGCCAAGGCGGGAATAAACGGCGGCCAAGTTTGCATAAACCCAAGGAGTGGCAAAGCCCAATTCCAATGCTTTTTGATAACAGGTGGCCGCGGTTTTATCATCTCCCGTTTCTCTGCTATAGGCATCGGCTAGCCCGGCGTAAGAGATGCCCAGGAGAGGTGATTTTTTCACGGTATCTAGCGCTAACGAAACCTTGCTTTTCCATACCTCATTACGGAAATAAGTCATGCTTGAAAAGACAACAACGACGGACAGTGAAATGGCCGTAAAAAGTTTGATAGATTTTGAGATCATCCATAAAAGAGATGTCAAAAAGAGAGCAAAGCCGAACATGGGAAGGTAAAGGCGGTGTTCGAATATAAAATCGGGAAGGGGGATAATCGTCGACTCGACGCTGAGGGTCAAAAAGAACCATAAAATACCAAAGGAAATGAGCCGATTTTTTCTTAAAAAAGTGAGGCTCAGGAGGAAGATGCTAAGGAGTAATGAAAACGCAGCCCATACATCGGGATCTCCCCAGCCCGATGAAGAGCGATAATCATAAATAAGGCATTGGTTCACCGGGAAAGCAAGAAGTCGCAGATAGGTTCTCATGACGCGGAACTGGGTCAGGAGGTAATCCCACCTGGAGATGTTGTTAGCAGTGGTTGGGAGGATGTTAATGGATCCACCTCCGTCCACAAGCAGGTAAGCATTCGTCAGATAAAGCAACGGGATGATAAACAAAAATGCTGCGAAAGGAGTCCAGCAGAGGAGTTTTTTACTGAGGGGTTCTTTTTCAGATATTGGAAAAAAGAACAATTCCGAAAGTAGAATGGCGAAAGGGAGTGTGAAACTGATCTCCTTGGTAAACATGGCCGCTGCCGTGAAACAGAGGGCGAGAAGATAATGACGCGGGCTTTCAAGACGCGCCTTGAGATACATCCAGAGCGCCGCTAAATAAAAAAGGGCTGCCAGCGAAGTCGCGCGTTGCACAATATAGGTCACTGCTTCGGTCTGCAAGGGATGTGCTGTAAATAAAAGAGCCGTGATCAAAGCGAAAAGATGCTGTCGTGAAGATGGGATCTCATTTTCCACGGAAGGGGTTCTGAGGATCCATAGTGTGAGTTGGAAGACGATCATCGAAGTGAAGAGATGTATGAGGAGATTGGAAATGTGAAAGCTCCATGTTTGGAAACCCGCCAGATAGAGGTTGAAGGCAAAGCTGAGATTTGTGATGAATCGAACGGGATGGAAATGCCAAAGTTTTCCGAAATTTAGAGGCTGAAGGGAATGATTTTCTAAGATGGTCGGGACATCGTCAAACTGGAACGAGCTGGTGAGGGTGTTGGAATAGGCTGCGATCCCGAAGAACAGGATCAGGAGCAAACAGGTTCGCGTGGACAGGGATTTTAGATTCATAATGCCTCAATGTTCACTGTTGGGATGTTTTAATTTCCAAACAAAGGCTTGTGTTTCTTTTTATAAGTCAGATATTCCACTAGTACAGCAAGAGCCTTCTGTTTGTCCCCTTTTTCTTTATAAAAAAGAGCGAGGGCATCGTAGCCGTCCTCGGATAAGGGCGCCAACTCAATCGCTCTACGGAAAGCAGCGATCGCTGCATCCTCCTGTCCCGATTCACGGTAGAGTTCCCCAAGCTTGACATGAAAAAGATGGTTTTGAGGGGTGTTTTCGATGGCTTTTTTCAATACGTTGATGGCTCCGGCCATTTCCCCTTTATTTCTCAAAGCATCGACCTGATTAAAATAAAGAATGCCTCGCAAAGCACGGTCTCCCGAATTCGTAAGAGAAAGCGCCAAGGCTTGATAAGAGGCGCTTGCTTTAGAATCCCCCAATCGGGAATAAGCAGTAGCCATGTTGGACAGAAGATTAATGGGGTAAGATCCTGGCTTGAGTGCCTTGTGGTAATACAGGAGCGCGGTTTTTACATCGCTCAATTCTTCGGCGTAAGCGGTGCCGAGATTGGCATAAGGGCGCCATTTGTTAGGAGAATTTTTTACCGCATCCTGCCACAAGGTTAAAGGATTTTTCCATACCTCATTACGGAAATAAGTCATGCTTGAAAAGATAACAACGACGGACAGTGAGATAGCCGTAAAAAGTTTGATAGATTTTGAGAGCATCCATAAAAGAGATGTCGAGAAGAGAGCAAAGCCGAACATGGGAAGGTAAAGGCGGTGTTCTAGTATAAAATCGGGAAGGGGGATAATCGTCGACTCGACGCTGAGGGTCAGGAAGAACCATAAAATACCAAAGGAAATGAGCCGATTTTTTTTAACAAAAGCAAAGCTCAGGAGGAAGATGCTAAGGAGTAATGAAAAAGCAGCCCATACATCGGGATCTTCCCAGCCCGATGAAAGGCGATAGTCATAGTCGATGCATTGGTTGACCGGAAAAACAAGAAGTCGCAGATAGGTTCTCATGACGCGGAACTGGGTTAGGAGGTAATCCCACCTGGAGATGGTGTTTGCGGTGGAGGGGGGGATGATGTTGATGGATCCCCCATCGCGCACGAGAATGTAGGCGTTCGTTAGATAGAGCAGCGGGATGATCACCAGAAATGCCGCGAAAGGAGTCCAGCGGAGGAGTTTTTTGCTCAGGGGTTCTTTTTCAGATATTGGGAAAAAGAATAACTCCAAAAGTAGAATGGCGAAGGGAAGGGTGAAGCTGATCTCTTTGGTAAACATGGCTGCCAACATGAAAATGAAAACAGCCCCGTAGTGACGAGCGTTCTCAAGACGTGCCCTGAGATACATCCAGAGCGCCGCTAAATAAAAAAGGGTCGCCAACGAAGTCGCGCGCTGCGAGATATAGGTCACCGCTTCGGTCTGCAGGGGATGTGCTGTAAATAAAAGCGCAGTGATCAAGGCGAAAAGATGCTGTTGGGAAGATGGGATCTTATTTTCCATGGAAGGGGTTCTGAGGATCCATAGTGTGAGTTGGAAGACGATCAGCGAAGTGAAAAGATGTATGAGGAGATTGAAAATGTGAAAGCTCCATGTTTGGAAACCCGCCAGATAGAGATTGAAGGCGAAGCTGAGATCTGTGATGAAACGAGGAGGGTGGTAACTCCAGATTTTCGCGAGATTGAGAGGTTGGAGGGAATGATTTTCTAAGATGGTCGGGACATCGTCAAACTGAAAGGAGCTGGTGAGGGTATTGGAATAGGCCGCGATCCCGAAGAACAGGATCAGGAGCAAACAGGTTCGCGTGGATAGGGGCTTTAGATTCATAATGCCTCAATGTTCACTGGTCGTGACGTATTATGTTCGATAAGAGAATGACGCACAAGTTCTTTGTCCCGAGATTGGTTCCGAAATCTAAGTATGGCGCAAGGTGTGCTGGGGATAACGATAAAGGTGTGGGATGCCCTACGCCGCACACCGTACCGATTTACAATCCTTGCGCATTAATCGTAAATTCATATAATTATGAGGCTTATGCCAAAAACACTCTTCGAAAAAATATGGAACTCGCACGTAGTGAAAACGTTCCCGGACGGAACGGCGCTTCTCTACATTGACCGGCAATTGGTTCACGAAGTGACAAGCGCGCAGGCGTTCGAAGGGCTGCGGCTTTCGGGTCGTAAGGTTCGTCATCCGGAGCTTACCTTTGCCACGATGGACCACAATGTTCCTACCGTCGATCGTTTCAATATCAAAGACCTCATTGCCAAGGCCCAGATCGAAGCGCTGGCCAAAAATTGCAAAGAATTCGGCGTGACACTTTTTGATCTTCATAGCGACAAGCAGGGGGTGGTGCATATCGTTGGTCCGGAGCTCGGAATCACACTTCCCGGAACGACCATTGTCTGCGGTGATTCCCATACTGCGACGCACGGTGCTTTTGGCGCGCTTGCGTTCGGGATCGGGACTTCCGAGGTGGAGCACGTGCTCGCGACCCAGTGTTTGTTGCAGAAAAAACCCAAGACTTTTAAAGTTGAATTCACAGGGCGGGTGAAAGAACCTGTCTCCGCGAAAGATATGGTTCTTAAACTGATCGGGATGATCGGGACCGCAGGTGCAACGGGTTGTGCGATCGAATATTGCGGCGAGGCGATACGCGCTCTTTCCATGGAAGCGCGTATGACCGTTTGCAATATGACGATCGAGGCTGGTGCTCGCGCGGGCATGATCGCGCCGGATGATGTGGCATTTCGGTATATTGGCGCAGGGAATCGGCCCTTTGCGCCGAAGGGGAAAGATTTTGAAAAAGCCCTGGCTTATTGGAAAACCCTTTTCACCGATCCAGGAGCGAAATTCGACAAAGAGCTTACGATCGATGCGTCCAAGATTGCACCGCAAGTGACTTGGGGGACAAGCCCCGGCATGGTCGTAGATGTGGACGGGTGTGTACCCGAACCGGATAAAGTTCCGGGCTACAGCAAGGCGGATGTTGAGCAATCCTTGAGGTACATGGGGCTGAAATCCGGGATGCTGATCACGGACATCAAGATCGACACGGTTTTTATCGGAAGTTGTACGAACGGTCGCATCGAAGATTTGCGTGCTGCCGCAAAATATCTTAGAGGGCATCAAGTCGCCAAGAATGTTCGCGTGCTTGTGGTGCCGGGTTCCCAACAGGTGAAAAAGCAAGCCGAGGCCGAGGGGCTTGATAAGGTCTTTTTGGCGGCGGGGTGTGAATGGCGCGAATCCGGATGCAGCATGTGCCTTGCCATGAATCCAGACCAGCTGAAACCCGAGGAGCGTTGCGCTTCAACCTCGAACCGTAATTTTGAGGGGCGCCAGGGCAAGGATGGCCGCACGCATCTTGTGGGTGCTGAAATGGCGGCTGCGGCTGCCGTGGCAGGGCATTTTGTGGATATTAGAAAGCTGAAGGTGGGAGCATGAAGGCGTTCGAGAATTTTAGAGGTGTGATCCTGCCGCTGGATCGTGCGAATGTCGATACGGACGCGATCATTCCCAAACAATTTTTGAAATCTATTGCTCGCACGGGATTCGGAGAATCGCTTTTTTATGATTGGCGGTATCTTCCCGGAGGAAAAAACAATCCGGAATTTATTCTGAACCGGGAAGAGTATCAAAATGCGACGATCCTGGTCGCTCGAAACAACTTTGGATGCGGTTCCAGTCGTGAACATGCGGTTTGGGCGATCTGTCAGTATGGTTTTCGGGTGGTCATTGCCCCATGGTCCGGGGAAGGGAAAGATCGTCTCCCGGGGTTTGCGGATATCTTCAGGAATAATAGTTTCAAGAACGGTCTTTTAACCATTGAGCTTTCCGAGGCCGAAGTCGAGAAGATCTTCCAATTGGTTCAACGCGATCCGGGTCTTGAGGCGACCATCCATTTGATGGATCAAACCATCATGGTGCACACCGCTACGGGCGATGAAATTTTCCGCTTCGAGATCGATCCGTCGGTCAAAGAGCGGTTCCTTCTCGGGCTCGATGATATCGGGATTACCCTCAAGGAAGAAAAAGCCATTCGTGAGTTCGAAGCGACACACAACGCGCAGTTTTTTCTCGCGGGTTTCAAATCCTAGCAGGATCTCAAAGGAGGTCTGACTTTGAAAGATGCTATAGATTCTGTCTCGATCGTCATCCCGGTTTTTAACGAAGCAGAGAATATCCCGGAGATTTTTCGCGAGATAAAATCTGTTTGTGAGGAGAACCGCTATATCTACGAAATTATTTTAGCGGATGATGGCTCGACGGATAAGACTTTCGAAGTCGCCCAATCATTGGCCCCTGTCAAGGTGATCCGTTTCCGGCGTAATTTTGGACAGACCGCTGCGCTCGATGCCGGGATCAAGCAAGCCCGACATCCTCTCGTGATTACCATGGACGGAGATGGACAAAATGATCCGCATGATATCCCCAAATTGATCCAGTATCTCCAAGAGAATGGCCTTGATGTTGTCTCCGGATGGCGGAAGAAAAGAATGGATCCCTTTCTTAAACGGTTCGTCTCAAGGACCGCTAATTTTCTCAAAGGGTTTCTCATTCAGGACGGCATTCATGATAGCGGTTGCTCCCTTAAGGTCTATAAAAAGGAATGCTTCCGACAGATCGATCTCTATGGAGAAATGCACCGCTTTATCCCGGCGATTTTAAAGATCAAAGGCTTCCGGGTCGGAGAGATCGTCGTGAATCACCGGCCGAGAAAATACGGGAAAACCAAGTATGATTGGCGGCGAGCCCTGAAGGGGTTTGTCGATATGATCTCGGTATGGTTCTGGAACAAATATGCGGTGCGCCCGCTGCATCTTCTGGGAGGCATGGGATTGGTATCCATAGCGCTCGGATTTGTGACTTTCCTTTACGCTCTCTATCTTTATCTTTTATTGGGGAAAATAGGCCACACCGCATGGCCGATCCTGTCTGCCTTTCTCGTTCTGACCGGCGTGCTGCTTTTTGTCCTAGGATTGATCGCGGATATGCTTTCCAAGAGTTATTACGCCAATACCAAAGATAGACCCTACAATGTCCAGGAAGTTTTTGAGAGAACGGACAGCGGCCAATGAGCAAGATACAACTGTTCGCGCCTCAATTCCATGTGGAAGAATGTCTCGCGGAGATCCGGGAATGTCTTGAGGTCGGGTGGACGGGCATTGGCTTTAAAACAAACCAATTTGAGGACGCTTGGAAAAAGCACACAGGACTGCCCTTTGCTTATTTTCTTAACTCGAATACAGTCGGGTTGCATCTGGCTTTAAAGATCTTTAAGGACGAGTTGGGTTGGAAGGATGGAGACGAAGTGATCACCACGCCCCTGACCTTTGTGTCCACCAACCATGCGATCCTCTATGAGCGGTTGCGTCCGGTTTTTGCGGATGTGGATGAGACGTTATGCCTTGATCCCCATTCGATTGAGCAAAGGATCACGCCCAGAACAAGAGCTGTGATGTTCGTCGGGATGGCCGGGAATGCCGGCAGATTAAAGGATGTGAGGGATCTCTGCAAAAAAAGAAATTTAAAGCTGATCCTTGATGCGGCGCATATGGCCGGTACTTATTATCAGGAAAAGCATGTGGGGCATGGTATCGACTGCACGGTTTTTTCTTTTCAGGCCGTGAAAAATCTTCCGTCGGCGGATTCGGGGATGATCTGTTTTTGTGACGGGGCGTTGGATGTTCGCGTTCGCATGGAAGGGTGGCTTGGGATCGACAAGGACACTTTTTTGAGGTCAGGCACAGGTTCGGAGAGGGGGAATTATAAATGGGAATACGATGTTCCTCATGTCGGGCTGAAAGCCCACGGCAATTCCGTGATGGCCGCGATCTGTCTGGTGCAGCTAAAGTATTTGGAAGAGGGTAATAAACGGCGGCGGGAGCTATGCGGAATTTACGAACGCCGGCTGGGCAAACACAAACAGATCCATTTTTCCGAATATCTTCCGGATTGTCTGTCCTCCCGTCATTTATTCCAGATCCGCGTTTCTGAAAATTCCCGTAATGAATTGATCCTTTTTTTGAATAAGCACGATATCTTTCCGGGAGTCCATTACCGGATTAATTCGGAATATCCCATGTACCGGTATGCTTTGGGAACATGTCCGAATGCTGAAAAGGCTTCGCGCGAAGCCGTGAGCCTTCCGCTCCACTTGAGGCTGAAGGATGAGGAAGTGGCTTATGTCTCTGAAAAAATCCTGGAATTTCTAAGGTGATCCGCAAGGATCTTGTTTGCCTGCAATGAAAGTTCTCATGATCGCCCCCACTCCTTTCTTCGCGGACCGCGGCTGCCATGTTCAGATCTATGAAGAGATCAAAGCGCTTCAAAAAGAAAATGTCGAGGTTGTTCTTTGCACCTACGGGATCGGTCGGGACGTCCCCGGCATTTCCATCGTAAGGTGTTTTTGCCTGCCTTGGTACCACAAGCTTTCGGCGGGTCCGAGTTTTAGCAAAATATTGCTTCTGCCTTTTTTAACGGCTACGGTCATTCGAACGATCCTTAAGTTCAAGCCGGATGTGATCCATGCCCACCTCCATGAAGGAGCGCTCATTGCCCGTTTCTGCCGCATTTTTTTCAGAAAAACAAAATATCTTTTTGATATGCAAGGTTCCTTGACCGGGGAATTGTTGCAGCATCGTTTCATCCGGAAACGCGGACTTCGTCATCAATTCTTTTCTTTTTTGGAACGGCGGATCGCCGGATGGTTTTTTGTGATCACTCAATCGGAAAGCATGATGAAAGAACTGGGATCTTTCGGGGTCTCCCCGCAACGGAAGAGGAATGTGCGCGATGGAGTGGACACGGATGTTTTTTATCCCCGGCCATTCCCTTTGGCATTAGCCGAGCGCGTGGGCATCGATCGATCGAAGCCGAGGGTTCTTTACATGGGGCTTTTGGAGTCTTATCAGGGGGTGGATCTTATGTTCCAAGCGTTTCGGACAGTTGCCCTTGAGATTCTCCAGACGCAGTTCATCGTGATCGGTTATCCCAATATTGAGACTTATAAGACACTCTGTGACCAGTACGGCATTGCAGACCATGTGAAGTTTTTGGGGCGCGTGGATTATGCCTTGCTACCGGAGTATCTGGCTTTATCGGATATTGCCGTGGCCCCCAAGATCGCGGTCACGGAAGGGGATGGAAAGATCTATAACTATATGGCGATGGGAATGGCGACGGTTGCTTTTGACCGTTCTGTCTCGCGTGAGATCTTGGCGGAATGCGGTATTTTTGCTGAGAGGGAGGATGCTCAATCTCTGGCTGCGAAGATCCTATGGGCGATACAAAATCCGGCTTCCTGTAAGAATCTCGGAGAAAAAGCCCGTCAAAGAGCCGTTGAGCATCTGTCCTGGAACGCGGTCGGCCAAAGGATCCACGAAGTGTACCAACAGCTTTAAAGATGATTTGAAGGGAAGGGTGTTGAAGTTTTTATGGACATAAAAGAATGCCGGATCTGTGGTGGCATGACGAAGGTTTTGTTCAACGACGGAGCCGATTTTTTTTTGCTGGACGGTCGATCGCCGGCTTTTGGTGTCAGCTATTGTAGCATCTGTGAGATTGGGTACAGTTTTCCGGCATTGCCCCCGGATGAATTTTCGATCTATTATCCCGACGATTTTGAAGCGTATGTTCCCAAAAAAACATTTTGGGGGTTTTTGCAAAAGATTAAATACGGAAGTGATCTGAAAAAGATCTCTGCGTATTTAGATCCGGGGCAGAAGTTTCTTTTTGAGGTGGGCGCTGGACGAGGGGAATTCCTTCGCGCGGCAAAAGATCGCGGGTTTGAGGTGTCTGGGATTGAGCCGGGGGGGCAAGGAGTAAGATTCGCGGCGAGCCAATATGACATTCATCTCAATCAGGTGTTCGCTTCGGAGATGCGGTTTGAAAGGCCGTGGGATGTCATTGTTGCAAGGCATGTGTTGGAGCATCTCGATGGATTCCGCGAATGTCTTGAGAAGATTTATCAGAAGGGGCTTGCACGGGGAGGGATTCTATTTTTAAAGCTTCCCCGGATGGACTCCTGGGAAGCGAAAAAATTCGGGAAGTTTTGGCATGGGTTTGATTTGCCTCGCCACAGGGTGCATTTTACGAAGGGGGGATTGTCCAGGATCTTAAAGGGCATTGGATTTTGCGAGATTTCCATCCAGGGGGAGGTGGTCGCGGAGGATATGATACGGAGTATTCGCTATCATGCTTTGCATGCTGCTCCCGGCATTCAAAAAATATTAGCGCAATGTTTCAACTCACTACCCCATGGGTTGAAATTTATGATCTGTCAGCTCGCGGGCTATTTGCTTTGTCCGTGGGGGGCGGGGAGAATGATTGTGGTTGCTCGAAAGCGTTGACCGCAGTTCCGCGTGGCCAATACGGGACTGTCACATATTTTCATCAAGGAGTTCAAGGAGTCCCATGTCTGAGAAGAATGTGATCGTTTTGTTCTATCCTTCGCCTTGGCAGGGTGAACAGCGGGGACGAATTCCTTATGCGCTGCTGTATCTCGAGCGCATGATCCGCGGAAAAGGTCTGGAAGTTATTTTCATTAATGAACAGACTTCTCGGGATTATCTCCCGATCCTTGAATCGGTCAAAGACCGATTGCTTTTGGCCGGTGTAAGCGCGATGACCGGTCATCAGATCTTGGGCGGTATCCGGTTCTCCCAAGCGGTCAAAAAGCTCATCGATGTTCCCGTTGTTTGGGGCGGGTGGCACGCGACACTTTTGCCCGAACAGGTGTTGATCGAGCCTTATGTGGATTACGTGATTTGCGGCCAAGGGGAGATGCCTTTTCAAAAGCTTGTGGAAGAATTGATGGCATCACGTGACCCTTCCGGTGTTCCGGGCGTGGGCTCTAAAAAGAAAGACAAGATCCTCGTCAATCCTCCCGCCAGTTTCCAGGATATCAACCAATTTCCGGAAGTGGATTATCGGTTGCTAGATTTCAACCCGTATGTTTTTAAAAGCGCTTACTCCAATCGATGTATCGGTTATTTTTGCAGTCATGGCTGTCCTTACAATTGTAAGTTCTGCTGCGTTGCAAAGATCTATGGCCGGAAATGGTACCGGAAAAAAGTGGCAGATGTGATCACGGACCTGAGGTTTTTTAAGAAACAGGCGCGGATCGACAGCGTTACCTTTGACGACGACAACTTTTTTGTCAATAAAGCCTTTGCTCTGGAATTGGCAAAGGAACTCATCGACCAGAAATTGGATCTTTTGTGGGATACGAGCGCTCATGCCGGTCTTTTTTTGAAGATCTTCAAGGAGGAAGATCTGGAGCTTCTTTATAGGTCCGGGTGCCGGCAGGTTTACATCGGGGCCGAGTCCGGAGATCAGGAAGTTCTGGATCTGATCGCCAAGGAAGCCAAGGTTGAAGATAATCTTCGGTTTGCTGCGTTGTTGAAACGGCACCGGATCACGCCGCTTTTTTCAACGATGGTGGGGTTTCCGGATAATCCCGATAAAGACATTCGTCTCACGCTCGATATGATCCGTCAGGCGAAGTTGACCGACCCATCGCTGCGAGCCCGGATCTTTTTTTATACGCCCTATCCGGGGACCGAACTTTATGCAAAGGCTTTGCAGCATGGTCTGAAGGCTCCTGAGCGGTTGGCCGACTGGGCCACGTACACGCTCAGGAAGTTCCATGCGCCGTGGTTTAAAAAAGATTACCGGTGGGCGCTTGAGATCTTTGCCAATTTTTACTTACCGCTTGCCAATCCGGATTTTTATAAACTTATCCCTGAAAAACAGCGGTGGGCTGTTTTTATTATCAATAAATTGCTGTATCCGCTAGTCTATTTAAGATTTAAATTTAAGCGGTTCCAATTTCCAGTCGAGGCAATTTTGTTTTTGTTTCTTTTAAGGATTTTTAACAAGCTTGCGGGGACTCGCTATGCTTTGGGATATGAAAGTTATTTCGATGCATAATATCAGCAGCGGGCACATGAAAGTGATTCTTCTGTTGGCGGTTTTGACATTAACGGCAAGCATTTATGCTTATCTGCCTCAGTGCGATTTTATACTTGTGGATGATAAAAGCTATGTGGTGGATAACCCCGATATTAGGGATTTTTCGAGTGAGGGCATCCAAAAAATCGCCCTTTCTTTTTTTCACGAAGAACTTCCCGCCACTCTTGCGTCGTTCGCGATCGATTATAAATTGTGGGGTCTTGACCCCGGGCCTTATCACGTAGAAAACATTGCATTTCACCTGCTAAACGTTCTCCTCGTCTTTTTTTTAATTTATTTATTGTTTCAAAGATACGAAGTAGCATTACTAACCGCTTTGTTTTTCGGGATCCATCCCTATCGCGTCGAGTCCGTGGCTTGGATCACTGAGCGAAAAGATATGCTTTACGCTTTTTTTTATCTTCTCGGCTTGATAAGTTATATCTTCTATGTTAGGAAAAAATTCAAAATACATTTTCTGATCCTCGCATTGTTTTTTTTCTCACTCTCATTAATGTCCAAGACTGCCGCCCTCGTCTTTCCGTTCGTTCTTTTTTTAATCGATTATGTGGAAAATCGAAAAATGACTTTTCAGGCTTTTTTTGAAAAAGCCCCATTTTTTTTCATTGTGGCCATTTTTTTATGGATCCACCGCATGGTTTCATTTGCAACGTCCCAAATCGTCTATGGGGAATCGGGCTTGGACCTTACGAGCCGCATCTTTATGGGATTTTATGCTTTTTCATACTATGTCCTCGGCTCTTTTGTTCCTTATAATTTTTCTCTTTGTTACATCTACCCTGATGTGAAAAACATGTCCGGGCTCCCTTTGATTTATTATTTTTCCCCGATCTTCGTTCTTTGCTTCTTGTGGGGAATGGATCGTTTAATTAAGGGATCGCAGGAGGATCGAAAAAAGATAGTTTTTGGGTTCTTGTTTTTTTTATGCTCTATCGGGCTGGTGTTGCATTTAATGCCTATAGGCGGAGTCGTGGTGGTCGCGGAAAGATACGCTTATATGGCTTATTTGGGATTATTTTTTCTCGCGAGCCATTTATTTGTGAAATTCATGGAAAATCCGAGGGCGGGAGTTCGCAAAATCAAGGTTTTGCTCTGTTTCCTTTTGGTGGGGTATGTGGCCTTTTTTTCTTTGGCAACGGTGCAGAGGTGTAAGGTGTGGAAAAACTCCTTATTGTTTTTAAATGAGGTTATTGAGAAAAATCCTAACTGGAGCTCGGCCTATACCTTTAGAGCGACTGAAAAAGAATGGTACGGTGACAACAAAGGAGCGGCGGAAGATTATGAGAAGAGCATTCAACTGGCGTCTGATCGGCCTGAACTTGCTTTTCGTGCTGCCGAGTTTTATTTTCAAAGAGCCGTGTTTCGGAGAAAGCTGCAGGATTATCCCGGGGCAATCGCAGACCTAACGAAGGCTATCGAATTGGCGCCTGATCTTCCTGCGGCGTATTGTGAAAGAGGTGCGATTCGCGAAGAACTCGGAAATCATGCTGATGCCATCGTCGATTTTTCCAAGGCGATTGCATTAAACCCTAATCGTTCGGAGTCCTACTCAGGACGAGGTAGCGTTAAAGCTAGTATGCAAGATCTCAAAGGAGCGCTTTTGGATTATTCAATGGCCATTCGATTAGCCCCATCCCGGGGTTTGCCTTATTTTGACCGCGGGACGCTTTATCTGTCTCAAGAGCGGTTTGACGAAGCCTTGGATGATTTTAATCAAGCTGTGAAACTAGATCCCCAAATAAAAGGGCCATATTTTAACCGGGCAGTTTGTTATTTTCATAAAAACGAATATGCGAAAGCTTGGGAAGATATACACGAAGTTCAACGGACGGGAGAAGAGCTTCCCGAACAGTTTTTGAAAGAGTTGGGTTCTAAAATGCAGGAGCCCAAGACGGATCCCTTAAGGGTTAAAGGCGTTTTGGTATTTTTTGTTCCGCGCCAACTCGCTCAACCTATGAATAGGCCGAAAGGTTTTTCAGTCAAAAAAGGAATGAAATTCATTTCAATGTCCGAAGCGTATACGTTGATCGATTTTGTTCTTAGACAGGGGAGAATTGTTCAAGGAAATGGGATATGGCTTGTTGGGGCGGATCCCAAATTCTACAGTGAAGAAGATGAACGGACGGAGACAGGGTTAAGGGATTCGTGCCAAAAAAAACACATCCCGCTTTTTGAGATAAAGATCAATAATTTTTCAAAAGGATGGAAGCGACTCGCTTAAAAAACAGGAGCTGTCAAATCTATGATGACAAAAATATTTTGCAAACCCAATTGTCTTGTGACCGGCGGGGCTGGATTTATTGGTTCTCATCTTGTGGAGAAGCTTCTTGACGAAGGATATCAAGTTCGTGTTTTGGATAATTTTTCGACAGGGAAGATGAGTAATTTAAAAAAAGTTTATTCTAAGATCGAAATCGTTCGCGGCGATCTTAGGATTGATTCAGACGTCAACAGGTCGGTTCGTGGCGTGGATTATGTATTTCATGTCGCGGCGATGCGATCCATTCTGCGATCCGTTGAGAGCCCCGTCGAGGTCCATGACGTGAACGCTTCCGGGACGCTGAGACTTTTGATGGCCTGCCGGAAAGCGAAGGTCAAACGTTTCATCTTTTCTTCCTCGTCTTCTGTCTATGGAGGCACAAAGCATTTTCCTATGCGTGAAAGCGATCCTTTGTCTCCAGAATCTCCCTATGCGGCGACGAAGGCGCTGGGGGAATATTATTGCCGGATTTTTTGGAAACTTTATGGACTTGAAACTGTCTCGTTGCGTTATTTCAATGTTTTTGGCCCGCGGCAGGATCCTCATTCGAAATATGCCAACGCGATCCCCTTATTCATAGCGAAGCTCTTCAAAGGGGAGAGCCTCGAAGTCCACTGGGATGGAAAGCAATCCCGCGATTTTTGTTTTATCGAAAATGTTGTTAAGGCTAATCTGCTTGCTATGAAGGCGGAAAATGTCGCGGGAGAGATTTTTAACATCGGCGGGAATGAAGAAACGACGCTCTTGGGGATGATCGCGCAGGTTCAGGGTCTTTTGGGGGTTAAAAAAGTGAAGATGATCCGCCGGCCGAAACGGGCCGGTGACTTTCGAAGAGCCTATGCGTGTATCGATAAAGCACGGAAATCTTTGGGGTATGGCGACCTTGTTCCCTATCGAGAGGGGCTCAGGCGGACGGTTCGCTGGTTTGTGGAACATCCGGGCGAGTGCCTGAAATGAACGGTCCGGTAGCCCTTTTCTAGGCTTGTGGTCAACCCTGTGATTTTAAAAGCTTTGTATCAAGAAAAACCCCGGGTAAGCCGAAAACATAATGTACTGGACTAGATCTCATGCGGGTTTTGTCTGAGTGTGCGCATGGATCTTATTGGTTTCTATAGTTGAAATCCAGTCCTGTGCTTGTCTTCCCCAATAATTAAAGGAGGGCAAATACGGGACCTTTTATCGCGAGAGACTGGCGCCATGCAAAAACTCATCGACAAAAAGATCGAGATCACCCCTAGAAGGGGGCAGAATGCATCTAGACCGTTGGCTCCTAAGAAAGAGATGACTTTTTTCGGTCTTTTTACTTCTCCCAGGGTTGAATCCCATGGCAAAGCCACCACCACCGTTTTTAAAGAGCCTGCTCTCAGAAGCTCTCCTCCGAGTGTGCCGCGCGCCAATCTGATTGCAGTCAAGAGCTGGGTTGCTCTCGAAGAAAAGATCGTGCACGATTACAAAGAGCAAAAAACGGCTCAGTTGAAGGCAGCTCTTCCTTTGCCAAAAACTTCTACGAAGCAGTTCTTGTCCGTGCCTTCAAATCTCAACAACCCAGAAAAAAAGATATCGGTGCCGTTGGCTGCCAAGAAGGGATTCACCCTTTTCAGTTTTTTTAATTCTTCGAGGGAGGAAGCTCGCTTGAAAAATACTGCCCCCGTTCTAAGGGGGTCTGTTCTCAAAAGCCCTCCGCTGAATGTCCCACGAGCGAATGTCGCAGCAGTGACGAAGTGGGTAGCGTTGGAAGAAAAGATCATTCACGATTACAGAGAGCAAAAAACGGCTCAGTTCAAGAACGTTATTCCTGTGTCGAAAATTCCCGTGAAACAGTCACCGAGAATCCCGGCGAAACAACCTTTGCCGGCATTTGAAACTTTTACCACTCAGACCGCAGTGCCGTTGTCTCCGAGTATCCCCAAATTCAAAGACCCCCCGCGTAGTTCAAAAAAAGCTTTCTCGGGCCTCGCGGAATTTTTGTTGGTATGCGGGTGGCTTGTGGCAGGGGCTCTCATCCTGATGTATCTTCAGGGGGCCTTATCAAATCGCGAGGCTTTGAAACGGCTGACACAGCTTCAAAGCGAAAGAGATCAGCTCAAGCAGTCTTATGTTGAGCTTCAGAACGCTTCGGTGACTCAGAGCGCGAAAATAAAGGGGCTGAATAGCCAGCTTCGGGGTCTGGAGGGAGACTTGAGAACGCTCCAGGAGAATAAAGCCGAATATGGCCGAAGTCTTGAAAAAAAATACCGCGCAGAGCTTATGCGGATCACCGCCGAATATGAAACCCAGATCGATGTTTTGCGCGGGACTATTCGAACCAAGGATGCTATTGTCAATGCGCTCAAAGCTCAGAGCCATGCTTTCGAAAGGATCATCGAGCAGGCTGGAAAATCGGCTCTTTCAGGGGCTGCTGCCGGACTTTCACAAGAACCCTTTTCATCGGCAGAAACTTCCACGCTCCAGGGGAAGGTCGCCTCGGTCAATGGCGCGCTTGTTGTGATTAATATGGGCGCTACCCAGGGAGTCAGCTCCGGACGCTTGATCAAGATTTTCAGGGCCGGTGTTGGAATAGCGGAAGGGTCCATAGACCGGATTTATCCTACCATGTCCGTCGCTGTGCTTCGCAACGCGAGCATGTTGCAGATGATTCGACAAGGCGATAGCGTTTCTTTCTCTTAACGGAACCTTGATCCCAGGGGAATCATGTCAAAAGGCGTTGGCGTCTATATCGGTCGCAACGAAGTGATTGCGGTTTCTGCGATCCGCACGGCGACGGGGCCACAAGTCGAATCTTATGCAATACAACCCATCAGCCCCGAAGATCCAGACGAACCCGTCTTTGGCCAAGAAGCTCATAAGGCCAAAAAAATAAGTCCTGAAGGGCGTGCCATTCTTAAGGCTCTTGAACATATCAAGAGACCCGGGGCTTTCGTGAATGTTGCCGTCAGTCCTTTGCAGGTTGTGACGCGGCACTTCATCATGCCGGTGGTTCCCAAAAAAGATGAGCCGAGTGCGGTTCGTAATGAAGCTAGCCGCTACGTTCCATTCAAGATCTCCGATTCGGCGCTGGATTATCAAGCGCATCTGACCCACAAGAATGTTCTCTCGGTCACAGTGACTGCGATCCGAGGCGAGGTCCTCGATACGTACTTGGAAGACCTGCGCTCGGCATCCGCTAAAGTTCTTTCGGTGGAGCCGGTCTACAATGCCGTTGGCCGTGCGTTCTCGGCTCTCAACATGGTCGGCAAGACCAAGACCCATGGTTTTGTGGTTCTTCAATCTGACGGAAATGTGAACGTGACGTTTGCTTCCAAGGGGATCGTCTACCTTTCGCGCGATTTTCTTTTGAGCGGAAAATTGGAAGAGGATAAATTGCGGTTCCATAGCGAGCTTAAAGCCTCGATGGATTATTTTTATACGTTGACCGGAGGCGAGGCGATCGGGCAGATCTTTTTAGCCGGGGCCGGAGATCTCAAGATCTGGGTCGAGTATTTGGAACAAGCGTTCAATTATGCGATCCGTTTCGATGTCGCGAATTTATCCACGGCGAAGAATCTGCCACCGGAGATGCTTCACGCGGTGTTGGTGGCTTTCGGATTGGCGCTTCGGTCTATGGGGTACCGCTACGCCATGGGGGATATTCAGCTGTTACCTAAAATGGAGCGCAGGTCGAATCTCCCGCAGCTTCTGACATTCCTGGGGCTTGAATGCTTGTTGGTCCTCATGCTTTTTGCTGCGGTTCGCTATGGAGTTTTTCTCCCGTATCGGATGCATCTGGAGGGGCAGAATAAAGCGGTTCTCGGTCCCGCCGATCAGGAATTTCCCACGCTTGCTTCCCGTTCTACAGGAGACCTGATCAAAGAGAAAGAAAGTATGGGCGAGCGCGTGGGGCAACTGAAGAAATTTTTTAGTGGCAAGGTTTCAGCGGCGTCTCTGGTCAGGTCTTTGGGACAAGGGCTCCCCCAATCGGTTTTGCTCGATCTCATCTCGTTAGAGGAAGTGGTTGGACAGGAAACATCGGATGACAAAAAAGGGGGAAGGCGTTTGCTAGTGAGTGGAATCTGTTATCTGGGAGGTGCCGAAAACGAGACGGCGACTATCAGCGCTTGGGTGAAAGCGCTTGGCGAGCGAAAAATCATGGCGCGTTCTTTCACAGAGGTCAAGCTTGACGAGATCAAGCGGGAAAAGTTTCATTACCGGAATGTTACGCGTTTCCGGATCTTGGGGGAGTGAGGGGTATTAGAATATGCCAATGACGAAAATCTATGAGCAGCAAAAAGAATGGGCTATCAAGGGTGCGGTAGGGGTCGCAGCTTGTGTGTTGTGCTATGCGGTCATGATCCACCCGATTTTTCCGGGCATGGTGACCTTGCGTCAAAACATTATAGATTCTCAAAAACGCCGCGAACTTTATCGAGAAGTCCAGAATCTGACAGACAGCCTTAGCGGGAGTGAGAGAGTTTTGGCGACGCTCACGGAGAGATCCCAGCTTCTTGCTAAGATCTCGGATATTGCCGGTGGGAACGGAATCTCTGTTGAGACACTGACTCCCCGGACCGAACCGGATGGGGCCTATGTCAAGTTGAGGATGCAAATGGAGGGGAGAGGTGATTTTTTCGCGGTGATAAAATTCCTGCAAGCGGTCGAAAAAATCGGGGACGAAATCCAAGTTGCGGCTGTTTCCATTATGTGGAAGCCCTCTGTTGGTCCTCAGGAAGATAGGGATCCTTTGCTGGTCAAAATCGTGTTCGAAACGCTTTTATTACAGCAGGCTGCAAAAAAAAATAATGTCTAAAATAAACCGGTGGTTTCTTGGATTTTTCCTGGCAATGATGTGGCCTTCGGTTCTGATGCTTTATGCCGCAGAGCCCTCGCCGGGAGGTCCTTCTTCGGCTTCCTCAGCGTCCACCGCTAGCGATGACGAGATGTCTCAGGAAGAAGTTCGTGATCCTTTTGGAATGGGTAAGGTGCTTGAAGCGGAGCCTCCTCCCCCTCCTGTCGAAGTCGCCAAGGAGGATGTTCCTCAGGTCAAGGTAGATTTGGAGGGGATTGGATTGGGAAGCAAGGGCGCCTATGCTATCATTGGGGGGGATGTTTTCTATAAGGGTGATACGAAGAATGGAATAAAATTGGTTGAGGTCCGAAGGCAAGAGGTCGATATTCTAGTGAACGGTGGAGAGCGTACGGTTTCCTTATTTCCAGGTCAGGACCTTCAAAAGGCCAGGGATCGGGCAAAAGAAAAGGGCGCAATAGAAAGCGCTTCGGTGGCTCATCCGCCGCAAACATCGTCATCTGTATCGGGAAGGGAGCAAGCGTCATTATGAGAAAAGCAGGCCGTTTTTTTATCAGAAGTTTCCCCGCTGCTTTTTTGTTGTGTCTCTGTCTCTCTCATCCCGGCTTTGCGGAAGACGCGGGCGTTCCTTTGGATACACCGGCTTCTCCGGCTCCTGGCTCTTCGGACATGCAACAACCAGCTTTGGGAGCATCGACTGCCGCAGTGCCGGTCCCTAAGGTCGAGAAGACGGCCGACGGAAGATATTACCTGGATTTTAAATCTGCGTCGCTTATCAATGTGCTGAACGTGCTTTCGAATCTAAGCGGGATCAATTTCATCGCGGGGACCGAAGTGTCGGACCGGAAAGTCAGCATGACGCTCGACAATGTCGTCCTTGAGGATGTTTTGCAGGCAATCGCTTACGGATGTAATGTCAGCTATGATTTTCTCCCGGGAAGGAACATCTATCTTTTCAGGGCTTCGTCCGATGCTCCTGAAAGACCGTCTTTGCTGACGCGTGTTTTTAAACTTTATTATCTGAAAGTGACCGCCATTAAAGAGATCGAATCCGGTGGATCGGCGAGTGGATCAGGCTCGCTTACGACCCTTCATGCCCCCAAAGAGGATACTAAAGGTGCGGCGATCGTCACGGCAGTTGAAAAGATCCTCTCCGAACGAGGCAAAGTTTCGGTCGATGACCGTTCCAATAGCTTGATCGTGACCGATTCAGAGGATCGGCTCAAGATGATCGAGTCTGCAATTACCCAGCTCGATCGCCCTCTGGACCAGGTGCTTATCAATGTGATTCTGGTTGAGACGTTTGAGGATCTTGACCGGAGCCTCGGCATCGATTGGGGGACCGATGGTGTTTTTGGGACCATCTCAGGTTCTACAACCGACACCAATTGGCCGTTAAGAACAGGCTCCTCCAAAGGTTTTTTTAACGATATCGGGGATACTCTCAAGGATACCGCCAAACAATTCAATCCCACGCACAATACGGGCGCGGTGACTCCGGGGATTCGGGATTTTTCGAGCTTTGCGGTTACGATCAAAGCGTTGGAGGATACCAACAAGCTCAAGATTCTGGCCAAACCCAAGATTCTCGCTTTAGATAATCAGGCCGCTCTAATCAAGATTTCGACCGACGCGGCGATTGGCACGTCGACGAGTACGACGGGGGGCGGGTCGGGAACCACTTCCTCAGATACCGAACGTTATGAGGTCGGAACCATCTTGCGTGTGACACCGCTCATTAATACCGGGGGACGTATCACATTGACGGTGGAACCGACATTTGCAACGGTAGAAGATTCTGCGATCAAGGTGAACGGTAGCGGTCCCACCGCAGGGCAGACGGGAGATCCCACGACCCGGACTGCTCGGACCACCCTGATGGTCAATGACGGACAGACGATCGCGCTGGGAGGGTTGCTTTTCAGCTCTCAGTCCAACGATGACCAGAAAGTGCCCTTTTTTGGAAATATCCCCGTGATCGGCAAGGCGCTTTTTACAAGCAACAAGAAATCGATCAAGGATCGGGAATTGATCCTTTTTGTGACACCTTACATCATCACGGATCCTGCCATGCTTCACACTCCCAATCCCCCCGAAAAGAAACTGTCTTTCAATGAGGAGAAGGCGCCCTTCTGGAAGGTGAAGGACAAGCAGTGGTACAAGGAGCTTAAGAACGGGCCGGAGGAAAAAACGGATTTTGACGGTTATTTCGATCTTCGGAAGCGGTTGATCGATAACACTCTGAGCAATCTGGATCAGGGTCCGAAGGCGCCTGCTTCGAGTCAATCCTAAGATAGGGAATAATACAAAAAAGCATGGGTACTAACGCTTTGTTGGGCGACATTCTTGTCGAACGGCGGCTCATCACCCGGGAGCAGCTCGCCCAGGCTCTTGCCAAACAAAAAGAATCCAGAGAACCGCTGGGTCAGATCTTGATCCACTTGGGTTTCCTGCAGGATGCTCAGCTCAAGGTAGTTTTGGCCGAGCAGCTCGGCGTTTCTTTCCTTGCCCCCGCGCAATTAAAACCCCGCATGGACCAGCGCCTCAAGGAGTGCATTTCAGCTGAGTTTGCGTTTGCCAATCTCGTTCTTCCCCTGGAGCGTTCCGGACAGGTGCTCAAAGTAGCCGTGGCGAAAATGCCCGATCTTATTTTCATGGATAATCTTCGCAAACTTACCGGGTTTGACATTACGACGGTTCTTTCGACCGAGGGTGAACTTCGGCGGGCCATCGAGACGTATTATGGCAGTTCCGATCTTCAGGAAGTCGTTTCGTCCTCGGAGGTCGATGATGTTACGCAGGATTTTGTCAAGGAAGAGGGCGATCATAAGATCGATCTTGAAGCGACCATTTTAGAAGCTGAAAAGGCCCCCGTGGTCAAGCTCGTGGATGTCCTGATCCGTAAAGCTCTTGAGGACCGAGCAAGCGATATCCACATCGAACCGTTCCACGACAAGATTAATATTCGCTATCGCATTGACGGCGTTCTCTACGAACTTCCTCCGCCTCCCCGGGAACTGCATAACGCGCTGGTCTCGCGCATCAAGATCCTTTCCAAAATGGATATTGCTGAAAAGCGGATTCCTCAGGATGGTTCGTTCGCGCTGCAGTACAAAGGAAACAAGGTTGATATGCGCGTATCAACCATCCCGATTGTTTTCGGAGAAAAGGTTGTGATGCGTATTCTGGAGAAGCGCGTGGATCTTTTGGATATGAATTCGCTTGGTTTTGAACCCGAACAGCTCGCGCAGTTTGAGACGGCACTGATGCGGCCTTATGGGCTTATCTTTGTGACCGGACCGACGGGAAGCGGTAAGAGCACAACGCTTTACGCGGCTCTGAACAAACGTCTTTCTCCAGAGATCAATATTTTGACCATTGAAGATCCAGTCGAGTATCAAATTTCGGGCATGAACCAAGTCCAGGTGAAGCCGGAGATCGGACTGACTTTTTCTGCGGCTCTACGCGCTTTTTTGCGTCAGGATCCGGATGTGATCTTGGTGGGAGAAGTGCGCGATCTTGAGACGGCCGAGATCTGCATTCGCGCGTCCCTCACCGGCCATTTGGTGCTCTCCACATTACACACCAACGATGCCGTGACGGCCATGACCCGCCTTATCGACATCGGGATTCAGGCCTATTTGGTCGCGGGAAGTCTCGGGCTTGTAGCGGCCCAGCGCCTGATCCGTATTCTTTGTCCGCACTGTAAAGAACCGTTCAAAGTGGATCCTAAGACCCAGGCGGATTATCGGATCCGGACGGAGACTCTTTACAGGGCCAAAGGTTGTCCCAAGTGCCGGGATATTGGTTATTGGGGGCGTATGGCCATTTATGAGGTTCTGCCGATCGGTGAAGATATCCGGCGTCTTATCACAAAGGACGCGGATATTTCCAAGTTGAGGGATCTTCAAAAAGAAAAAAAATATGAGACGCTCCTTCAGAACGGGATCAAGAAGGTGGAGCGAGGGTTAACCTCTTTAGACGAGATTTTGAGCGTTGCTTATGAATGAACCCATCATGGGATTCCAACAAGCGAACATGTCTAAAGAGCCGGATCTGCGCTTTGATGCTCAGGTCCGCTTGCGCGACCGTCCGGGGGAGGCTAAGACTTTGACCGTGGAAGCTCCGACAAAGGATGCCGCCATTCAAAAGCTTCTTGGTCAAGGGTATGTCGTGATTAAAGTCTGGGAGCAAGGAAAGAAGAAAAGCGGGTTTAAAAATATCTTTTCGAAACCTTCGTTGCCCGCCGATTCCGATAAGAAGTCTGGAGGAGCTTTGTTCTCATTCTCCAATCACGTTTCGCCTCGCGAGGCCATTTTTTTCGCTGTGCAACTCTCGACCCTTCTCAAGGCGGGTATTCCGCTTCTTCGAGCGCTGGAGATCATTGAAAGGGGTATTACGAATCTTTTTTTTCGGAAGGTTCTCCAGTCCATGTGTAAGAAGATCACGGGAGGCGGTACGTTCAGTAACGCGCTTCGGAGCTTCCCGCATGTTTTTCCGTGGATCTGGGTGAATCTTGTGGGGGTCGGAGAAACAACAGGAAAACTGCCGGAGTGTCTTGAAGAGATCGCTCACTATCAGGAATCAGCAGCGCGGATCAAAAGCAAGGTGGTTACCGCATTTTTTTATCCAGGGGTTCTGACGGTGGCGGTGATTTGCGCTCTCACATTTCTTTTGCTATTTATCGTTCCGAAGTTCTCTGAAATTTTTGCGTCTCAAAAATTAGAGCTTCCGGTCTTGACCCAGATCGTCGTGGCCATAAGCAATGTCTTGAGAATGCACTTTCTCTGGGCGGCTGGGTGCGTGGCTGCCGCGGTGATTGCTTTTGTTTGGAGTGGAAAGATGCTCTCGGTGCAGATGTTTTACTCCAGAATAGCTTTAGGAGCGCCTATTTTTGGGACGATCCTGATGCAAGTGGCCGTGATCCGTTTCACAAGATCGCTCGGAACTCTTCTGCGTGCCGGCGTGCAAATCCTTCAGGCGCTTGAGATCGCCGGACGGCTTGTGGAGAATCCGTTCATTGAGGGGGGTATCAAACGGGTAGCGCAGCAGGTTCGCAACGGGCAAAGACTCGGTGCTCAGCTTGAAGCCCGGAAGATATTTCCGGTCTTTATGACCCAGCTTATTACAGTTGGCGAGGAAAGCGGTCAACTCGATCGTTTTTTGGACCTTTTGGCTAACTATTATGAAGATCAGGTCGACACGTTTCTTGCACGTCTGACGACGCTTTTGGAGCCATTCCTTTTGGTGTTCATGGGGGGTGTGATCGGTACGATCGTGATTGCCATGTTTATGCCCATCATTGAACTGTCGACCCGGGCAGGGACAAATTAGGCGAGTGTTTTTAAGCAGCCCCAATGGCACGGTGTTTTATCAAAGGTATCAGCTCTATACGGAAGAGGGCGGTTCATGAAGTAAAGGGCATTTTCTTAGTGGTATTCCCTTTTTGCGGTATCGGTGCTAGAATAGATGGTAGGGAGGCTATGATGAGACATAAGAAAGGCTTCACGCTCGTTGAAGTGTTGTTGGTGGTCGTGGTCATCGGGGTTTTGGCAGCTATCATCATTCCGAAGTTGGTGAGTGTGCCAGAAAAAGCTTTTGTGGCGGAGGCCAATACGACCCTTGGCGCCATAATGCGAGCGCAGAGGGTGAACGTTGATAAGGGATCCGGTTTTCTCGCAGTCAGCGATAATGTGACTCCCGCGCCCTGGCAAATATTAGGCATGATCCAACCCGGATCTGCCACAGCCTCTGGCAATGGTGCAAAGTTTTCTTATACATGCAACTCCGCTACGCAGGAGTGTATTGGTTACAGGCTTGATCAGCCTAATAAATGGGCAAAGCTGAGTGCGGGTGGAACTTGGACCTGTGGTCCGGAGTATACGCCCATGCTTAATGGTGGATGTCGCTTGCTTTAGAAGTGTGAGGGTGTTGTTGGGAAGAAGTGAAGGAAAAAGTGAAGGAAAAAGTGGATGTGTCGATTAATAAATAGGCAGTTAATCAAAGGAGGAAAGTATGAAAAACAAGAAGGGTTCAAGTAAGGGTTTTACCCTTATAGAAATTTTGATCGTAGTTGTTGTCATCGGGATTTTGGCGTCTTTAATTCTGCCGCGCATGTTGTCTGCGCCGGAGAAAGCTATAGCCGCTGAAGCCAATCAGATGCTTGGCACCATGATTCGTGCCCAACAGGCGAACACCGATTCAGGAGGCGTTTTTGCGACGATCACCGCGAATACCTCTTCTTCGGAGTGGGCCCGTTTAGGCATGAATACTCCCGGACTTGCATTAACAGCCGGCGCTGGCGCCAAGTTCACCTACACATGTTCAAGTGGGCAGTGTGGTGCGGTAAGGACTGGCGTTGCCGCAAAAACTGCAACTTTAACCAGTGCAGGAGCTTGGAGCTGCGGTTCCGATTATACGACCATGACGAATGGTGGCTGTACGCTATTGTAGTCTAACTACTCTCTGCTCTCGGGGCAGGCTTGGCCTATCGGCCGGCCTGTCCCGGGAAACCAGGGTACAAGGGGGGGGGGGGGGGGGGGGGGGGGGGAGGAGGGGGGGGGGGGGGGTTGGGTAAAATGAAGACTACAATGGGTGGAAATAAGGGGTTTACACTCATAGAGATTTTAATCGTAGTAGTGGTTATCGGTATTTTGGCGTCTCTACTCATGCCGCGAATGCTATCTGCGCCGGAGAAAGCCTTGGCTGCGGAGGCCAATATGATGCTTGGTACCATGATTCGCGCGCAGCAGGCAAACATCGATACGGGAGGCGTTTTTGCCACGATCACCGCGAATACCTCTTCGTCGGAGTGGGCCAGGCTGGGGATGAGAACTCCCGGAGCTGCCGTGTCAAGTGGTGTTGGCGCCAAGTTCACTTACACATGTTCAAGTTCGCAGTGTGCGGCTGAAAGGACTGGAGCTACCAATAAACGTGCAACTATAACCAGTGCCGGAGTTTGGAGCTGCGGTTCGGATTATACGACCATGACGAATGGGGGATGCACTCTGCTCTAGTGCAATGATGCCGGTTGTTTTTTGATCCGGCAGAGCAGAAAGCGATGCGAGGTATCTGTTTGAAGAAGATTCTTTATCTGGTTTTACTCGCATCGCTTTTTTCATTTATGTTTTTTTTATTTCGTCCTAGACCGGAGCCAGAGCAGAAATTTCGCGCAAATTTGACGGAAGCGCAGAAAATGCTTGTGACGCTCCGCCGCGCAGAGACGGCTTACCAGCAATCCACCCAGGCTTACAAGCCTCTTTCCGCAAGAAAAATTGGCGAGAAGAGAATCTATACACCAGGGTGGAACGAGATGAAACTTCCGAATGTGGAAGCCAGTACCGGGTTTGATTATGAATGTTTGCCGGCAGAGGGAGCTTGCCAGGCGACTGAGACGGGCAGGATAGGTCCGGGGGGAAATGGTATCCGGATAGATATCGCAACCGGGGCCTATGTTTGTTTGGGGTCGTATAAGCCTGTGACGACGGAAGGTTTTGACGGCAAGCTCGTGACGGTTGCATGTCAGGCATCCTAGACACTTTAGATTGCTGACTGAATCTGTCCGATAGGTATCGAAGAAAATGAACCCTCGGCTCTTTTCCATGAGGGAAGGAAAGATGAAGGTGTGTGTTCTTGATCGAGTTTCGGTTTCATGTTTGTAATCCTTGCACCGGTGAGTAGCTTGATGTTAAGGGAATTTTGGAAAAAGAGGGGGGCTTCTAACATGATGAGAATGAATAAAGGTTTTACGATGATTGAGATTTTGATCGTGTTGGTTGCCATTGGATTATTGGCGGCGCTGATGATCCCGCGTTTTTTTGGTCAGGAGGAACGTGGGGTTGTTGCCGAATCGGTCGTGATTCTCTCCGCCATTCGACAAGGTGAGGAGGCCTATAAACTCGAAAATAGCGCTTACCTATCGCTTACTTCTTCGAGTGGTTCCACGGAGTGGAATAAGTTAGGGATCGATGATCCGAACAATGCTCAATTTTCCTACAAGGTTGATTTGACTAGCGGTTCGAACTTCATCGCGACGGCGACGCGGTTGCATAAGGCAGGTGCAACGAATGATTGTGCCGGGACGGTCACTTTGACGAATGGGGGTGTTTTTGCCGGAACCCATCTTTACGGGCCGACGTATAATTCCGCCAACGTGTGCGGCTCGTTTTCATAGCCTTAAAAGATCATGTTCGTACCTTCTGCCCTCGTTCTCGAGAAAAGCGGAGGGCTTTGGGGGCCTTTTCTACGGAATTATTTAAGTGACACGCCCGCGATCGTATCGATCATCGAAGAATCTTCAAAAGCCTCCATCGTTTTTGACAAATCCCTTCCCGGCGTTCTTTTTGCCGAGCCGTGCTTTTTAAGCAAGGCTTTTCTCCAAAAGATCAAGGTTCGTAAGAGTACGGATCCGACGTTCCGGTTTTGTCTTCTTGGGGAAGCTCCGGCGGCCGATAAAGGAGCTCTCTTCGACGCCGTTTTTCCCGCTATGCCGTCCCCCGTCGATCTCAACAAGCGTTTCGTAGAGATTCTTCCGATGCCTGAACTGCTGCGGCTGTTGGTGGTGGATGATGAAGAGGAGATCGGAATAATGGTTCGGGATTATTTGGACGGGCGAAAATCTCCCGCGTTCGAGGTAACATGCGCCGCAAATGGCGAGAAAGCACTCGAAGCGATTGCGCGTGAGCGGCCGGACGCGATCCTTCTCGACATTAAAATGCCGGTCATGGACGGCCGCGAATTTTATGAAAAATTCAAGGCGATGAAGCTCGAGATCCCCGTGATCGTTTTCTTCGATTCCATTTCCGGCGAAGAGCTTTCCGAAATGCGCCGTTTCGGCGATCCGGCGGTCATCGAAAAAGGTTATAAGGGGAGTTCTCTCTCAGCGATGATGCTTTTGGTTAAAAAACTGGTCTATTTCAGGGCGAAGTAAATGGCATGTCGTATGTCGGTGAAGCGAATCTCGTTAGGAATGCGTATGGAAAAGATGCAGAGCTTTAAAGATTTGAGGACTTGGAATCTTGGGACCGAAATCACGACGGATGTTGATGTGCCAATCCTTGATTTTCTTCGCGAGGAAGTATGTGGCTTGACTTCGCTGCCTCACCGTGCTGCCGTTTCAGCCTCTGCGAACATTGCGGAGGGATTCCAGCGGTATGCTCCGACGGAACACAAACAATATCTCCACAGTGCCAGGGGGTTGCTCGCGGAGCTGGAGTTGACTGTTGCTCAGAGGTTGGGGCTGATTGCGGTATTTCTGAAAAAAATAAAATGAAACAACCCTCCGCATCTTTTTTGCGACCTGCATTTTCCTGCCTTCTGCCTACGACTTGCTACCTGCTGTTTTTTCTTTTCTCGTGTTCCGTAGCCGCTCAAGAACCTTCCGCTTCTCACGAAGAACTCCTGAATGAGGTTCAGGAAAAAGCGTTCCGTTATTTTGAGGAGCAGCACAATCCCTACAATGGTCTTGTGCGGGATAGCGCACCGAACAGGTCCGGGGTTGCAACGAATGCTCCGGCCAGTATCGCTGCGACGGGATTCGCGCTTACGGTTTATCCTGTAGCGGTGGAACGGGGATGGATGAGTCGTGCAGCAGCTTACGAGCTTACCGTGCGAACGCTGGAGTTTTTTCTTCAGCAAGCGCCCCAGCATCAGGGATTCTTTTATCATTTTCTGAACTTTGAGACCGGTGAAAGGGTGAACCACTGCGAGCTTTCGCCGATCGACACGGCGCTTTTTCTTGCCGGGGCTCTTTTTGCAGCTGAATATTACGATGACGCGAAGATCCGGGACCTTGTTCAAAAGATCTATGAACGGGTTGATTTCCCTTGGATGCTGAATAAGGGGAAGGCCTTCGCGCTTGCCTGGAGTCCTGAGACGGGGTTTAGTAAGGCGCGTTGGGATCATTTCGATGAATCGCTGCTTCTTTATGTTCTGGCGATCGGTTCGCCGGGCCATCCGATCTCCGAAGAAAGTTGGCGCGCGATCCTCCGTCCTGTGGGCAGCTACCGCGACTTTCGCTTGATCCAAATGCCACCACTTTTTACGCATCAATACCCCCATGTCTGGCTTGATCTTCGAGGCCAAAATGATGGGCTCGCGGATTATTTCGAGAATTCTGTCAACGCTTCGCGCGCGAACCGCGCTTTTTGTATCGATCAGGCCTCGAAATTTGCTGGTTACGGTCCGAACCTCTGGGGACTTTCGGCTTCCGAGGGCCCCGCAGGGTATCGCGCTTATGGTGCGCCGCCGGGATGGACAGTCTTTCACGATGGGACGATCGCGCCTACGGCCTGCGGGAGTTCGATTGTGTTCACTCCTGAGGAATCTATCGCCTGTCTTGAGAACATTCGAACCTATTACAGCGATGCGATGTGGGGGCCTTATGGTTTTTCCGACGCGATGAATGTGGGTAAGAGTTGGTTCAGCGACAAGGTTCTGGCGATCGACCAGGGACCGCTTCTCCTCATGATCGAGAATCACCGCACCGGACTGATATGGAAGTTCATGGCACAAAGCGCACCCGTTCAAAAAGCGCTTTCAAAAATAGGATTCCGGAAGGGGGCTTTGCCGCTCCCGTGGCCGGAGCCGCCGGTCTATCGAGCGCCCTATGTCTCAGGAGGCATTCGGGTGGACGGATTTCTCAAGGATTGGCCTCCTGGCGGGGCTATTGTTATGAATTCAGAAGAGCACAAAGATTTCGGGGATTTTAACGGGCCGAAGGATCTTGGGGCGGAGGTTCGTTTTGCGTGGGATAGCGAGTATCTTTATTTTGTCGCGAAAGTGACCGATGACGATATCGTGGTAAAAAGGACAGGGAAGCATATCTGGCGCGACGATCTTTTTGAAATCTATATAGACCCGGCGGGAGATGGGCTTTTTTGGAACGATCCGCAGGATTATCAGCTGGGTTTTAGGCCGGGGCGTGATGACAAGGAGCTTGCCGCCTGGTCCTGGTTTCAGGGCGGGGAGGATCCGTTGGAGAAAAAGAGGGTTCTGGCGAAGAGTTATGCCGATGAAAAAGGTTACATTATTGAAGGTGCCATCGGTTGGGAATATTTGGGAGTGACGCCGGGACCGGGCAAGGAGATCCGGCTCAGCCCGGCCGTGCATGAGATTGACCGTAAAGGCGTGGACGGAAAACTTGTTTGGTTTTTTCGCAATGAAGAAAAATACCAGCGTTTTGTTCTGGGGAAGCTTATCTTAGTTCAAGAAAAGGAGATCCGGAATGCCGATGCCCCGAAAAGAAAAACTTGAAAAAAGAAAAACATCCGTACGTCCGCTCGAGATAGGCTCCGTGGTGCGGCGCCTGCGCGAAGGAAAAGGATTGAGTGGCGCGGAGCTTTGCCGCCGTGGCAAGGGGATCGACCCCAAAACGCTTACGGCGCTTGAGAAGGGAAGGATCCGGAATCCATCAATTGCCACGCTCGAGGCGCTGGCGAAGGGCTTTGGGATGACTGTAAGCGATCTATTTCGTCAGGCAGAACTTGAGCAGCGGGACTATTTTTCTCTAGGTTCCCCCAAAGGCCTCTACAAGATCGACCTGCCGTCCCAGGGTATTCAGCTGATCTCCTTTACGCCGCTCATGGAGGATCTTTTTTGCGGCAAGATGATTCTTGAAGGGCAAAAGCGATTTGATGAAAAACTGTTTGGCCGGGACGGAGCCGGAGCCTTTTTTGTCATGACCTTGAGCGGCCAATTCGACGGGGAGATCGAGGGGCGCAAAGTGGTCCTGAAGGAAGGCGATAACCTCTATTTTTTCGGAGGTATGAAATTTCACCTTACGAATGTTCTTCAACGCAATTCAGCGCTGCTCCTGGTCGCAGCACCGTCCTGTCTAAAGACGCAGGGGGCCTTTCGGAGCCAGGAGTCTCATCCCTAGGATGACTGCTAGGGGCGTGTTTTTTTCCTTCTTTTTTAAAAAGGGACCTGGGATTGGATCGCCGTCGCGGAAACGGATTTTCGGAATTAACTTAGGTGATTTTCTGCCGATAAATGAAGAGCTGTCCCAATACCGATAAGCAAAGCGAAGTTGATATCGGGGGGATGCTGATTTTTGGTGATTTTTCTAAAGGAAACCAGGTGGTTTTTTCCAGCTTTTGAGAAATAAAATACAAGACAAGGGCTGTGGATTTTGCCCTTAACCGTGGTAAAATGTCGCCAATACAATGCTTATGAAAAAAACATACTTCTCTACTTGTGGCCTTACAGTCATGGTTGTCGTGTGTTTATCCTTCTCTTGGGCGCACGCGTCTGAGGCAGCTGCTTCCGCTTCAGGCGTTACCCCGGTTTCCGAATCCAGCGCTATCCCAAGATCTGGGACGAGTGGTGGAGTTGTTCTCCAAAGTGATACTCAGTCACTTCCTCAGGCGGTTTCTCCGGATCCGGACCAACTTCCCTATGAGGTTCCTCTAAGCAAAGGGCCTACCGCTATTTCGAAAACCGGAACGAGTGGCGGCATGGTTCTTCCAAGTATTAATCAGTCTCTTTTTGAAGAGGTCTTTTCTGATCCGGATCAACGCGTCTATGAAGTTCCTATAACCGAAGGGCCTGGGGCTGTGTCCACGGACGCCTCCGGCGCTATCATCGAGATTCCGGAGCAAAAAGAAAATAAAAATCTTGGCAAGCGGGAAAAGGCTGAGCAGAGTGCTCGCAACGAAGCGTTAGACCAAGTTTTTTCACAGCAGGTTGACGAGATGCGTGCGGAACGCATCCGGGAGATGCCTTATCTGGATCGGGTCTATATCCGGACGAACATCACACCCCTCAAGATTCAGCAGAAAGAGGAATTCTTAAGCGGCGGGACCAAGGATCTTCAAGAGCTCATCTCGCGGGCCATATCGGTACACACCCAGGCCAAGGCTGCGCATGAGAATATCGCGCTCTATAACCGGCGCATGCTGGTGGCTTTCCGCAAACTTTTTCCCGAAGCTTCGCTCGCTTTAAATGATCGTGTGGGAGCACAGGACGCGGGAACCTTTGGCGTGGACGGCCCAAGTCCTTTCCATGGCAAGGACTGGAAGATTTCGCTAAAACAACCGATTTTTAGCGGGGGCGTTCTTTGGAATACCTTTCTCCAGGAAAAGGCGAGTCTGGAAGCCGCGAATAAACAATATGATAAGACCCTTGGGGAGCTTGTGTACGATCTTTCTCGCGCCTATTTTGAATATCAGAGGACTTTGCAGACCGCCGAAGAACATCGCGCTGCGGTGGAAAAGATGAAGCGCTTTGCGGATATGTCTGAAGAGAAGTTTAATGCAAAGATCATTTCCGAGATCGAACGTCTGAACGTGCAGTCGCTTTATAGTCAGATGCAATTCGATCTTGAGTCCGCAAATCAGGAGCTGGAGATCGCGAAGCTGGATATGCAGAAATATCTCGATCTTTCCGTCAATGACCAGATCAAGATCGCCAAGATCTATGACCTTGATGAAGTGGTGCAAGGACAGGAGATTCCCGCGGGGGGCGTGGCCGGGGCCAAGCCCGTGGCCGATGTTTTTAAAGGCGTAGGTAAAGCGCCGGAACTTTCTAGATTGATCGATCTTTCGTACGGACATCGTCCGGAACTTCAGGTCGAGGCCGCGAAGCTCCAGGCCGCGCGGCTTGGAGAAAGAGTCCGGTGGGGGGAATTCTTGCCCAAAGCTTTTTTGACGTATGATTTTGGAGCTCTCGGCGAGGCCTATAGACCTTCGCTGGATACGACTATCGGAGATGACCCCAATCTTAAAAAACAGTGGCGTCTGATGCTGGAAATGAATTGGAATCTCGGGGGAAACAAGGTCAACTACACTTATGACAGGGACTATAAAGCGCCAAGCCTCTCGGCCTTTGCGGGCGGAACCAACTCTTTTACTAGAAAAAATGTTTGGGATATTGGGATCTTAGACGGATTAGATGCTTTTGTGAACGTGAAGCAAGCCGAGGTTGATAAGCTTAACCAGGTCGTGGAATTGGAAAAAGCCGAGAAGCAGGTGCTTCAGGATGTCAAGCAAGCCTATTACGATTATCAAAAGTCTGTGATCCAAGTGAATTCTACGGTCAAGCGCCTCGAATATCGCAAACGATTACGCGATTTTTCCGAGCACCGATTGAGTAAAAAAGAGATCGAGCTTTCCGAGTATCTTCAGGCCGAATCCGATCTTGTGCGCGAAAAGGCGGAGCTTCACAAGGCGCTCAAAGAATATTTTACGGCCAAGGCAGCGCTTAATCACGCGGTGGGCATTCGGAATTTTTTCAGCCTGGAGACCTCTCAGAAGAAATAGAGCGTTCCCAACGACCCGTAAAGTCCTCTTATAAATAACAAGAATTATAACGGAGCCAAAAATGGATATAAAAAACGACGAAAATCACGGAAACGAGAAACTTCCATTCAGAATTAAATCCCCGTCGGAGGGGCCGGTCAAGATGCCGTTCCCGATCCCGGAGGCGATGCGAAGCTCTTGGCTTTTTCAAAATAGAGTCCGCTTGATCATTATCGTGGTTGTCGTGATAGGGCTAGCTTTTGCCGCTAAAATGGTGATGGGCCATTTCAAGGCTGCTAAGCCTTCTTTGAGCGATACGATGAAACAGCAACAACAGGCGGCCAAGGATGCGCCGGTGGCGGTCAAGGGATTCAAGGTGGGCCGGTTCAATTATGAAGATTCCATGAACGTACTTGGGACTATCAAAGGGGCGATGGAACTGAAACTCAGTTTCGAGATTCCGGGCGTGATCAGCTCGATCAATTATAAAGAAGGGGAGCGTTATGAGGAAGGTGCCCTGCTCGTTTCCATGAAGCAGGACGACATCCTTTTGCGGTTGAAGCGGGCGCAAGCGGCTTTCAACAAAGCAGAGTCCCAAGCCAAAGTGACGGAGAACGAGGTCGCGGAAAATGAGAAGCTTCTGAAAATGGGGGCGATATCTCCGTCGACGGTGGAAAAAAAGAAATTGGAAATGGATGCCGCCAAATATGAAGCTGAGGCCCAACGCCTTGAAATGAAGGCGAATGAGGCTATGCTCGAGAAATCCAACCTTTATGCGCCCTCTTCCGGGATGCTTGGAGATCTGAATATTGAGGAAGGGGAAAATATCAGCCAGAGTACGCTGATCGGGACCCATATCAACATTGAATATGTTTATGCGGAGTTCGGGATCGTCGAGCGCGATGTTCAGAAAATTACGCTAGGGCAGAAGGCCAAAGTTTTTGTGGACGCTTATGCGGATAAGACCTTTGAAGGTGTGATTGAAAATATTGCGCCGCAGATTTCGGGGACAAGCCGCACTTCGACGGCCAAGGTGCGTATTGAGAATCCCGAAGGGCTTCTGATGCCGGGCATGTTCGCTCGCGTTCGCATTATGCTTTACAGTAAGAAGGACGCTTTGGTGGTGCCGACGGATGCCATTCAGGGCGGTGAAGGCGAGAAGTTCGTTTATGTGATTAAGCGGCCCGAAGGTGCTGTTTCCAAGCCCGTAGAACCCAAGGTCGCGGGAGCTATGGGGGGCGGAATGGGTGTCATTGCTGCATTGAGCGCTGGAGCTAACACCCAGGAAAAGACCGAAAAGAAGAGCGGAGAAGAAGCCGGTAAAGTGACAGGCGAAAAAGATGCCACAAAGATCGAGGAGGGTACCGTTGAGAAGCGTCCCGTCACCGTGGGGTACACCCGCACCGACTATTCTCAGATCGACGCGGGCCTTACGGAAGGAGAGGTTATAGCCATGACTGGGTTCGAGAGATTGGAGGATGCCAAGAAGGTCCGTTTAATCGAAACCCAAGAAGCTGAACTTTAGCGCCATGCGGACGAGAGATGATTTCCGCAGAGTAGTCTCTATCCTATGAATTTAACTGAATTCTCGATCAGTAAAAAAGTCACGGTTTATATGCTCACGCTTGGGCTGATCCTCCTGGGCGTTCTCTCTTTTAAGCGTCTTCCTCAGGATCTTTTCCCGCCGATTACTTTCCCGCAGATTACCATCGTTACGGATTATACCAACGCCGCACCGGAGGAAATTGAAACGCTCATTACCCGTGTCATTGAGGAAGGCATCGGATCCGTTTCGGGTTTGAAACGTATCGAGTCGGTTTCTCGCGAAGGCCGTAGCACCATCACCGCTTCATTTAACTGGGGTCAGGATATTGACTTCGCAGCCTTAGCCATCCGAGAAAAAGTCGATCTTATCAAGGAAAGGCTTCCCAAGGAGGCCGGGGATCCGGTGGTTCTGAAATTCGATCCGCTTGCCCGTCCGATCCTTTTGCTTTCTGTCACGGCTCCCGACCTTTCTCCCGTGCGCATGAAACTCCTGACCGAAAAAATGATCAAAGATCGCCTGGAAAAGGTAGAAGGGGTTGCTTCGGTCAGTCTTTCGGGCGGCGTGAATCGCGAAATTTTGGTGGAGATCGACCAGCCGCGTCTTCAGGCCAACCATCTTTCACTCCTGGAGGTTGTCAACTCCCTTGATGAAGCGAACGTGTCCTATCCGGCCGGAAGCATCAAAAAAGGTCTGTATGAATATCTGATCCGGACGGTCGGAGATTTCCGTTCACCGGCCGAGATAGAGTATGCAGTGGTCGGGGTTGATAACGTGGAAAAGCTTCGCCGAGAAGATAAAAGTTTTGTCGAGCGCGATACAAGTGAGGGCCCCCGTCAGACGATCGAGAGATTGCGGGGAGAGGATGAGAAGCAGATGCTCGAGAAGCGCCTTGTGACCGTCAAAGATATTGGGAATGTTGTGGATGGGCTGGCGGAACAGACCAGCATTTCCCGTTACAATGGCGCTCAGAACATATCTGTGTCCATCCAAAAACAATCGAATGCGAACACCATCCAAGTTGTGGACAGGCTTCGCAAGGGACTGAAGTTTCTCGAAGAAGATTTGGCATCCCGGGGACTCCAGGTCAAGATCATTTACGACCACTCCATTTTTATTCGCCAGACCATTAACGATTTGACCCATGAGGCCCTGCAAGGCGGAGGTCTCTCGCTGATCACGCTTTTCCTGTTCTTGCGCGCGTTCACGGTTTCCGCCCTTGTGCTCGTGTCTCTGCCGCTGACCATTCTCGGCGTTTTTTTTATGATGGCCATGATGCACATTACGGTGAATATTATGTCCCTCGGAGGTCTTGCCCTCGCGGTTGGGCTGATCACGGATGCCAGTATCGTAGTCCTGGAGAATATTTTCCGGAAACGCCAAGAAGGTCTTTCCCCGGAACGCGGAGCCATCGAGGGCGCCACGGAAGTTTTTTGGCCGGTCTTTGCTTCAAACCTCACCTCGGTTGCCGTGTTCTTTCCCCTCATTGTATTCGTGCCGGGCGTTGCGGGGCAGATCTTCAAGGACCTTTCTTGGAGCATTATTTTTTCGCATACCATTTCGACTTTCGTTCCACTTTGCCAGACGGCTTTGTTTTCAACCTACGTGAAAGTCAAACGGCAAGAATACAAGCCGTTCAGTCTTACGGGAGACCTGGATAAAAGGATCCTGAATCTGCCGAGCAAGGATGCTCAGAACCGCTTCATGACCAGGATCTTGGTTCTTGTTTTCGCCGTTTTAGCGTTGACTTTTTTCCTCATTCCGACGATCGATCGCGAGGTTTTGCCCAAGGTGGATCAGGGCCAGTTCTACGTGAAGGTCGATATGCCGCTCGGAACCCGGTTGAACGTGACCGACGGGATCTGCAAACGGTTGGAAGAAATGCTTCGTTCCGAAGAGACGGTCCAGGACATTTCGGTCGCAATCGGGAGTGAAAAAACAAACCGTGGTGAAATTAAGGTCGAAACCTTGCGGCCGTCACAAAGTCTTATTCTCGTGACGCTAAAAAAAGATCGCAAGGTTTCTTCCGCCAAAGTTGTGGCGTCACTGACCAAGAAACTCGAAGCGATGAACATGGAGAAAGAGAGCGCCTCGGTCGAATTCGTGCTTCAGGAAAGCGAATTTGCAGTGGGGGGGAAGGGACTTAAACCGGTTCTGATTGAGGTCAAAGGATACGATTTTGCCAAGATGGAAGGCCTGGTAAGCCGACTCAAAACGCGTCTTGGTGAGATTCCCGGTGTGATCAATTTGCAGGACGATATCGGAGAAAAATCGCCCGAAACTAAACTTGAGATTAACAAAAAACGAGCGGCTCTTTATGGGGTTTCCGCGATGGATATTTCGCTTACAGCGAAAGCGGCCATCGAAGGCGTGGTCGCGACGCAGTACCGCGAGACCGGGCGCGAGGTCGATGTGCGGGTAAGGTTGAGCGATAAAGACAAAGAGAACATCACCAATCTCGGGAATCTGCTGCTTTATTCGAAGGTCCTGGATATTCACGTTCCTTTAAAAGAGATTGCCTCCATCGATCGTGGCCAAGGGCCGAGCGAGATCAAACGCATGGACCAGGAACGTACGGTGACCATTTCTGCGGAGATCGATAAGACCCGTCAGGACAAGGATGTGCTGGCCGATGTTCAAGGGCTTCTTGCCGGGCTGAAGGTGCCGGAGGATATCCCCCAGGATTTTCAGGTCAAACTTTCCGGAAAGGCCAAGGAGATCAAAGAAAACTTCGGCGGGGTTATTTTTGCCTTCGTGCTTTCCGTCATGCTTATTTACATGATCATGGCTGCGCAGTTCGAATCCTTCCTTCAGCCTTTGATCATCATGGTGACCGTGCCGCTTTCTTTCGGGGGTGCGCTTATTGCTTTGAAAGTAACTGGGACCTCTTTTAACGTGATCTCGTTGTTGGGTCTCGTGCTTCTGGAGGGCGTGGTCGTGGGGAATGGGATTGTGCTCATGGAGTATATCAATCAGCTCCGTGCGGACGGCAAGGAAATGGTTTCCGCAGTCTGGGAAGCGACGAGAATCCGGACGCGTCCCGTGCTTATGTCTTCAACCGCGAACATTATGGGCATGTTGCCGGTGGCCATAGGTCTCGGAGGAGGTTCCTCCCTTCTGTCGCCCCTCGCCATCACGGTCATAGGAGGCCTTTTCTCCTCTACGATCCTGACTTTGATTGTGCTTCCGTGTCTTTATATCGTGGTCAATCGATTCCTCGAAAAGTATCTTGGATATGAGGAAGAGATCACCGATGAAAGCGTTGAGAAACCGGATCCAGCCTGATCATGGGACTGCCGAGTTTTGCCCTTAAACGTCCGGTTTTAGTGAGCGTTATTTTTGCCATTGTGATCGTGATTGGCATCATTTCTCTCGTGCGGCTCAAGGTTGAACTTTATCAAGGTCAGAGCCAGGCTGTTGTTAGTATCGTGGTTCGCGCCCGCGGTGGACTGCCTTCCCAGGACGTCGAAAAAATGATCACGAAACCCATTGAAGAGGCCGTGGGGACTGTCAGCCACATGAAGAGCCTCTATTCCAGTTCGCGCGAAGCGGAGTCCCGCGTGACCATGGAATTCGAGCCTGGCACGGATATGAAGTTCGCTGCGCTCGAAATCCGGGAAAAATTTGCGCGTGTCAAACCCCTTCTCCCCAAGGAAATCGAAAAGCCCGTAATCGCCAATTTCGATGACTCTCAGTCTGCCATTTTGACGTTCGCGGTGACCTCGGAGAACATGTCTCCGGAAGTGATCCGTGAGATCGTGGACGTCAAGCTCAAACCTGTCATTAGCCGCCTGGATGGAGTGGCGAGCGTGGAGGTCTATGGAGGGAGGGAGCGCAAGATTTTGGTGGAGCTCGACCGCGACAAGATGGTGGCCTATAACATTTCGATCGAACGCGTGATGGACGTCCTGGGTCAGAGCAATATCAATCTTTTGGCCGGAAACGTTGAGACCGGAAAGTTCGAATACGCGGTTCGTAGTATGGGCTCTTTTCTTTCGGTGGAGGATGTCGGAGAGATCGGCGTGAAGACCACGCGCCAGGGATCCATCATACCCCTTAAGGAGATAGGGACCATTAAGGACTCTTATCTTGAGGCTACGGATCAGGCGCGCCTGAACCTGGATCAGAACGTCACGGTCTATGTTAAAAAAGCGGCTATGGCTAATACCCTGGATGTTGCGGACGCTCTCAAAAAAGTCCTGGATGCGTTTCAGCGGGAAAAAAATGAGTCTGTTAGGGTCGTCATTGTTAATGACCGGGCACAAACGATTGCCCGCGCTATTGACGACGTAAAGGGAGCGCTCTATCTGGGACTGGTTCTGACCATGGGCGTTATTTATGCTTTTATCCGCAACTGGGTTCTAGCGGCCATCATCCTGGTCGTGATCCCGTGTTCTTTGATCGCGACGTTCATTTTTATGGCGGCTCTCGGTATCAGCATCAACGTTATGACCTTGAGTGGGCTCTCGCTTGCGATCGGGATTCTGATCGACACAGCGGTCGTGATCATGGAAAACATTTTCTCTAAGAAGGAGCGTGGCTTTGGGGACATGAAGGCCATCAGGGACGGGAGCGAGGAAGTATGGCTCCCGCTTCTGACATCGCTTTTGACGATGCTCGTGGTGTTCATGCCGATCATTTTTATCGATAAGACCATCCAGCTGACGTATGGGGGATTTGCTTTCACTATCAGCATTTCTCTTATCGCATCTTTTTTTTCGGCGCTCATGCTCATCCCCATGCTCATCCGTCAGTTCGGGATCGCGGCGCTCAACGCTCACCGCAAAGACACTTCGAGCACTTTCATTGATAAGGCAAGGGAGAGGTACGTGAGCGCCATTCGCTGGTGCATTGCCTGGCGATGGAAGGTTGTGCCAGCGGTTTTCGGCCTCTGCTTTTTTGCTATTTTTATGTTAGCCCGCACACCGATCGATTGGCCGTCGACTTTTGAAGAGAATGAATTTGCGATTGTTACGTTTCCGCTGGCCGGTGCGCGTCTAGAGTCCAACGATCTGGCCATGAAGAAGCTTGAAGCGATACTTGCGAAGATCCCGGACATCACGCTCTTTTCAACGACCGTTTCGAAGGACGACCTGCGACTTTTTGTCCGTTTAAAACCTGCTCACCAGCGCCAGTACTCTAAAGAAGAGATCATGAAGCTTATCGATGAGCAGGGGAACGCGGCGGTCAAGGAGATCCACAGTGATTACAGTCTGATCGTGGATGAAGGCGCCGGTTCTTCCGAGCAGAAAAAACTTGTAGTGAATATCTATGGTCAGGATGGGGATGAGCTTGAAAAACTCGCAAAGGATTTTGCCAACAGGATGTCCAAAATCGAAGGCTTGACCAATCTGGTCATGACGGATCTTCGCAAGCGGCCGGAGTATTCTCTAGTCGTGGATAAAGGCAAGGCGGCAATGTACGGATTATCTGTTAAGAAAGTTGCAGACAGCATGCATGCTCAAGTTCGCGGCATGCGGCCCACGAAATTCCATGAGCTCTCCAGAGGCGAAGAGATCGAAACCATCACGCGTCTTCAGGCCATTTACCGGCAAAAGCTCGATGACTTAGGGCAAATCTATGTGCAGACCAAGGATTCCAAGCAAGTCCTTTTGAGCGAGATTGCGAATTTTTATCCGTCGACCGGGCCGCAGAGCATTGACCGCAAGGAAAAGCACCGCTATGTATTCGTGAAAGGAGATGTGAAGCGGCCGATCGAAAAGATAGCGATAGATGTCAAAAAGGCTCTGGCGGATGTGAAACTTCCTGACGATTATTACTGGCGTTTTGGCGGCGGATTCGAGGAGCTTATGGAAAGCAAGACTCAATTGGCGGCTGCTCTTTTGATCACGGTCTTTCTCGTCTATATGGTCATGGCCTGCCTTTTTGAAAGCTATCTTTATCCGTTCCTCATCATGATCAAGATTCTGCTTAATTTTATCGGGATCTGGGCGGCCTTGACCATTACGCACAAACCGCTTAGTACCCAAGTCTTTATCGGGATGATCATGCTTGCCGGCTATTCCGTGAATGCGGCGATCCTTCTGGTGGATCACGCCCTCCATTTACCCGCAGAGCAAAGTAAAAAAGAACGTTTTATTCAGGCAGGCGTGGACCGGCTTAGGCCCATTCTCATGACCGCCATTGCGGCCATTCTGGGGTTTCTGCCCATGGCGATGAGCTTTGGGCAGGCGAGCGATCTTTGGTCCCCTCTGGCGGTGACCATTATCGGGGGACTGATCAGTTCGACCATCTTGATCCTTTTTGTGCTTCCGGCGCTTGTGATGATCACGGACGATATTCGTGAAATTTTAAGAAGAATTTTTTCAACTACGACTGAAAAAGCGCATGTCTTATCCATAAACAAAACGGTTCAGAGCCATCCCATTTAACAAAGCACATTACTTAAGGAGACCAACATGAAAACGAACGTGAACGTGCATTCCACAGTAGCAACGCCCCAGCGCCCCTATAAACGACATGTGAAAAATCTTATCATCCACCGTCCGATGCAGCGGGAATTCTCTTTCATGTTGATCGCTCTTTTTATGGTGGCCTCGGCGGCGGTAGCCTGGGTCATTCATCAGACCATTCGCGATGCCGCCTTCGGGGGAGCCTTGACTTTCGGGAAGATCAATCCCGCCGAGATTCTCTATGACGTGAGCTACTCGATCATTGTACGTGTGACCTTGATCTTGATCCTCACGCTTATTATTATCGGCGCTTATGGCGTTGTTTTTCTTCATCGCGTGGCCGGTCCGGTTTATCGTTTCCGCCAGACTTTGCTTAAAGTGAATCGCGGGGAAATACCCAATGACATCAAGCTTCGCGAAGGGGATTTTTTCCACGATATGGCGCATGAGATTAATGTTATCCTGAGACGCCAGCGCGTGGAAAAGGAAAAAATTTCCGATTTTAAGGCGAGAATTGCTGATTTTCAGAAAAATGCTCCCACGGAAGACCTCCGCCAGAAAGCTGAGGAAATGAAGGTCGCGGTTGATTCCTTTTCAAAGATCTAGCTAGAAAAGTTCTAACTTGTTTTAATGTAATGAGTTGCATGTTTTTTAAAAAGGGATGACCGCTTAGATATAGTCATGGAAATAGGGGAATTGAGCGGTCGTTCCGGCTGACTTCAACAAAGCCCCACTTTTTTTGTTGCAACCCTTGTTTTTATCTTTTTAAAAGGGTATACTTCAATCTGACCCTCGCCAATCAGTATCATTTCACGAAAGGAGTAACAAGAAAATGAAGAAGTTTAACATCAGTTTGACGTTAGTGCTTGTTGCGTTGATGGTTGTCGGTTTTGGAGTTGCCGCTTATGCAGCGACCGCTCCTGCCACTGCCAAGGCGAACGAGCTTGTAATCGCGGATTTTGATACCGGCGACAAGCCGAATAACATCGGCGGTGATTTCGGTGGATGGGACAAGGATCCGAACGATGAGTCTCAGGGGACCCAGATGTCATTCGATACGGACGATAGCCAAGGGGATGCCTCAGGCTACGCGATCCGCCTCGATTACGATGTGGATTCTCCGAATCCGGCTTACAATGGTTTCTGGATGAAGCTGAACGGCGAGGATGCAACGGCTTACAACACCCTGAATTTCTACGTTAAGGGTGATGCAAAGCTCGGATACACCAAGCGTTTCAAGATCGAGCTTAAGGACATGACGAACAAGCCTTCCGCTTATATTGTCAGCGGCGTCACGGACCAGTGGCAGAAGATCTCGATCCCGTTCGAGAAGTTCCGTCGTATCGAAAACTGGAACTCTTTGAATGAGCTTGTTTTTGTCTTCGACGATATCAATTCCAGCCCGAAGACCGGCAGTATTTTGATCGACCAGATCACGTTCTCGAAGCAATAAGCGAGACGTTTTTTGGAGAAATGGTTCCCAAACAGCCCCGCTTGAAAAAGCGGGGCTGTTTTTTTGTCCAGATCCTCTTGAAATTTTCCTTAAAGGACGCTTCCCCCGTTACTGCAGTTCTCTAGAAAAAGGCGCAGAGTCTGAGTTTCATCACGATGCTGAGATCCTCGTCACTGTTTCCTCTCTTGGGAAGTAGGGATCTCAGGGGTTAAAAGACCCCCGGTTTCGGCCGATAATGTAAGAGCGTCCTGACTCAGGATAGCCCTAGGACATTATGGAGGGGATACCCCCAATGGAAAAAAAAGACGGCATCTATGCCGTGAGCGTGAGCCGTATATTGCCCGCCAAGCGGTGGAAAGTTCTGCGACTGCTCACGCGTGTTCAGGAATTTCCTCGTTTCATGCCGAATGTCAAGGAATGCCGCGTTTTAAGTCACAGTCGTGCGAAGGTCGTGACTGCGTGGAAGGTAGATATGGGCCGCATTCCGATCTCCTGGAGAGAAGAAGAGACCTTTGATTTCCACCAGTTCATCATTCGTTTCAAGGCCGTGGATGGAGATCTTGAGACCTTCGAGGGGGAATGGCATCTTACGGAGCATCCTTCAGGCGGAACGGAGGTCCGGGTTGATGCGAGGGTGTGTCTTGGGATCCCGGTGCTTGAGACTATTATTGGCGGTGTCCTTGCAGAGCGCGTGAAAAAGAACTTCGATTCCATGCTCCAGGCTTTTGAAGGGATCCTGACCGAGCGCCGTTATCAAACGATCGGGGACCGTCGGATTAGCGATGTCGGAGGTTTCGGGGTCATCGGCCATCCCTACAACCTCAATCATCTGATCAAATATTTCCAATCGTTCAAGCCCGATATGAAGGTCCCGTCCGAGGAGTTCTTGTCCAAAATTTTTGATCTTGTGCCTTCCTATGTTTCCTATGATGTGAAGGAATTCCGGGCTTCAAGCGGCAAAACGACCCGCGGGGCGTTCATCGCCTGTAATATCATTCCCGATCTGCTCGACAGGGATATGGCAAAAGGTGTCCAAAAGGTCGTGGAGTCCTGCAAGGTGGCGGAGAGGCTCGGGCTTGGGATCGTAGCGCTCGGTGGTTTTACTTCGATCGCCGGAGAAAAATATGGAGAAGAATTCAAGAAGCTTATCAATATCCCGGTCACGACAGGAAATACTCTGACCGCGGCGCTGGCGATTGAGGGGGTTTTGAAAGCCGCGCGCCTTCGTGAGCTGGACCTTTCAACAGCCAGGGCCACGGTGATCGGCGGGGCGGGGGATATCGGTAGCGCCTGTGCGCGGGCGTTGGCGGACAAGGTCAGCGATCTCGTCATCACGAGCCGGAGTGTCGAGAATCTGGAGCATATGCGGAAAATGCTCGCGATGTTCGGAAAAGCAAAGTTTCACGGCATGCATGACAATAACGAAGCCGTTCGCGATGCGGATATCGTGATCGCAGCGGCGAGCGTTTCCCACTCGATTCTCGACATCGCGAATTTTAAGACGGGCGCCATTGTTTGTGATATCGGGTACCCTAAGAACATCTCTTACCGGGAATGCGACCGCCAGGACATCCTGATCTTTTCGGGGGGTATTTGCTCTCTGCCGCAGGAGTTTAATGCCGGTTTCGACATTGGCTTGCCGTCTCCCCGGGTGCTTTACGGCTGCTTTTCAGAAGCCATCGTCCTTGCCCTCGAAGAGCGCTACGAGAATTTTTCCTGGGGCAAAGGGAATATCACCCAGCCCAAAATGGCGGAAATCCTTGGGATGGCCCGCAAACACGGATTCGAGCTTGCTCCCTTTTTCTGGGGACACCGGCAAGTGAGCGACGAAGAGATCCGAGCGATCAAAACCACTTGTGCCGTCCGTCGTTCATGACACGTTGGCACGACGGGAGCTATTCTCCCGCGCGGAAAGAAGATCGGAGCAGCATTAACGAGCGGGGGGCTCGGGAGATTGTTTCTGATCTCGCACCCGCAGGGAACGCAATGCTTTCTCGCGACCGGAAATATAACCGCTGAGGGGTTTGAAACAATGAAGGTTTTAGTGACAGGCGGAACGGGTTTCATAGGTTCGACCCTGATCCGGCATTTGATCGCTGCCAAGTATGAAGTGCGAGTTCTGGTCCGGCAAAGAAAAGACAGTTTTCTTCTGGAAAATCTGAATGTCGAGGTGGTGGACGGCAACGTGACTTATATCCAGGCCGTCGAGAAAGCCGTACAGGGCTGTTCGGTCGTGTTCAATCTCGCTTCGTTGTATGCCTTTTATCCTTTTTGGATGAGGAACCCCAAAGCAATCTACAAGATCAACGTTGCCGGCACGGCCAACATGCTCGCTGCATCCCTGAAGTATGGGGTCAAGAAATTCATTCACACGAGTACCATTGCGATTATTGGCGCTAAACCCGACGGAAGTCCTTCGGATGAGACCGCGGAGTTTGAGCCTCGTGGCGCAAGCCACTACGCCCGTTCCAAATATCTGGCCGAGCAGGAAGTCCTGAAATTTTGTCAAAGAGGCCTGCCGGCTGTGATCTTGAACCCCGCGATCGTGATCGGGGAGCGGGATCATAAACCCACCCCCTCCGGGGATGTGATCGTCAAATTTCTGAATAAAAAATATCCCGGCTATTTTGACGCGCTTTGGTCCGTGGCCGATGCCGATGATGTGGCTCGGGCTCATATCGCGGCGGTGGAGCGCGGACGGACCGGAGAACGGTACATCCTCTCGAACACCCAGCATTACACTTTGAAGGAGATCTTTCAGCTTCTCGAGAAGAGCACGGGAGTCAAGGCGCCGCGTTTCAAGATCCCGCATTGGTTTCTGCTGGGTTTCACCTATCTTGATGAGGTTGTGTCTTATTTTCTGTTCCGGAAGAAACCTCTGATGCCGACCGAAGGTATCAACTTCTGCAAGATGTCCATCACGTATGACAATTCCAAGGCGATTCGGGAGCTTGGTTATACGCCCACTCCTTTTGAGGAAACACTTGCGAAGGCGGTCGCTTGGTATCGTAAGAACGCCTATGTGGAACCTCACGGGATCCTGCGGGTCAAAGCGCACGGGCTTCGCTTCGTACGCGGGATCATGCAAAGCTTGGGAATGGAAAAATTCACAGACAAATTGAATCCCGGGACCCTGGGTTTTTTTGCGATGGTCAAGATTCTAGGAGCTTTACGTAAAGCCGGCATCGCCCGGAACGAGGATGGCTGGCGGAAGGTGACGCAATCCTATTTGCGGACGGAACAATCGAGATTCGCTCTGGCTGTTTTTGGCCTGGATCTTTGGTCGGATGTAAAGGGAGAGCTTGAAAGAACGCTCGCTTCGGCTAAACGGCATTGCCTTCAAAGACTCGTTCAATTCATGAAGTCCCAGCCCATGTTTCACTATGAACTTGAGTGGAGCACCTTTGACGCAAAGAGTCGTTTCAAGGAATGTGTGGACATGGTCGAGGCCGATTTCGATAAAAGCGGTGACCTGGTGCGGTTGGAGCCTCACTTGGATTCGGAAACTGATGCTGAAAAACTGGGGGCCATGCCGGTGGAAGTGAAGGACCTTCTCTTGCGGGGGATCATCCAGGTTTACAACGAGACCCAAGATCAAAACGAAAAAAAACGTCCAATTGTTTTGAAAAAAAAATGGGAACAATGGCTCTCGAAACAGTCCGGAACGATTCCGGAACCGTGGAGGCACCGGGCGGCGGACTTCGGAACGAGGATCTTGGGGGCAACATTTATCCGATTCGAGTCTTTACCCGCCGGTCGTTCCGCCGATGGGGCAGGTCGTTTTCAGGTACCCCTTTTCACGCAGTGTAAGCATCCGGGTCTTGGTATGCTGAATATCGTCTGTCGGTTTTTCGGAGACTTCCACGAGGCGGACCTCTGGTTCCAGTTCAGCCACATTCCCGTGGACGGTGTGCCGGCTCAGGAGATTTTGAATAAACTCAAAGCAGAGTGGGGGACGCGTGCGGGGCTTTTATTCCCTGCTTCCGGTTATCACGAGGGGATAGCCTCGGAGGCATGCTCTTCCGATCTGGGTCCGGGCGGAGTTTTTCACGCCTATCAATTTCTTGATTTCCGGCCTTTCCTCAGGGTGAGGAACGAGTTGAATAAGCGTTATGGACGGCGTGCCAAACAGGTGATTTCCTCGGCGGCCCTTCTCATATGGAAATTGGCTCAGTACAAGGAATTTGAAGACTTCAAATTCGCGATCCCGGTGGATCTGCGCGCGACGGCGGGGCGTGACCGGACCCTTGGATTCATATTTATCCGTCCCGGTACTTATTTTGACAAGCAACGGCCTGACAGGGGGTTTTTTGTGTTCCAGCAGGAGTTTAACCGTCAGCTTTTTGCCACCCGGAAACGTCGCAGCGAAAGCTACGAACTTCTGGAGTCTTACGCGGCCGCTCCGTCGGCCTTGTATGCGGCGACTTCAAAATTTCTGATGGGGCCGCTCAAGGAATTCGGAGGGACGCTGGGGATCACGATCATCAAAAAAGCCGATTTTTTCGTTGCGCCCAGTAGCGACGCTCATAAGGATGGTTTTATCGCGTTCAGTAATTTTTCGCTTCCCTCCGAGGGCGGTGGGAAAGTCGGTGTTGTTAGCATGAAGGGGCCCCGGGAAAAGATCCAAAAGCACATGAATGTTCTTCGCGACGTAATGCAGAGGGCGATGCAATATGATGAGCTCTATTTTTAATCTCCAGAATTATTTTTGGAATGTCTATGCCATGCCTCATTTTGTCGTCGGCGTTTTGATCTCTCTGGAGGGGATCTTCGTTTTCTTTCAAGGTAAGAAGGCCATAACGCACATTGCCTATTTGATCACGACGGTGACTGCGGGCCTATGGCTTACGGGCGTTGGGGTCGTGTGCTCCATGTCCAATGAAGCGGTCGCACTTGCGGTGTCTCGCGATTACACCTGGCTCGGGATTGTTTTTGTCACGCCGGCCGTTTATTTTTTTAGTACGACATGGTCAGCCGATCTTTTTAGGGAAAAAAGAAAGTGGATCCTTTTTAATTATTTTTTAGCGGCCGGGTTCTACCTGATATGCGTCTCATCTCCTTATCTCGTTCAGGGATTGTATGCCTATCCGACCGGGTTCTTTCCCAAAGCGGGACCTCTGGAGCCCGTGTTCATTCTATGGTTTTACACGGTTCTGGCTTTTGCCTTTGCAAACTTTGTCCGGGTCTACCGGGAAGGAAAAACGGCTGTTACCAAGAGAAATGTAAGGCTCGTGTTTGCCGCCTTTGTGATTTCTTCTCTCGGCTCTGTTGAGTATCTGCCTAATTATGGCCTCCATGTTTTCCCGGTCGCTTTTCTTCCGATGTTTCTTTTTACGACCATCATCGGCTACTGCGTGGTTCGCTATCGCCTTATGGATATCGAGACCGTCATTCACAAAACCCTTATGTGGATTGCCACAAGTGCTATCGCGACCGTGCCCTTCGGCGCGCTGGTGTATTGGTCCCAGCGGGTTCGCGGTCCGGCCTCAGCCCTGGCATCGACGTTCTATTACCTGGCGGTCGCGAGCGCATTCTATTTCTATTTCCGGTCCATCCAACCGCGTCTCGATCAGCTTTTCCAGCGTCAACGTGAAAACTTGCTTGCGATCCTGACGGAGTTTTCCAAGGAACTGGTGCATCTGAAGAACCTCCGGGATCTTTTGCAGAATTTTGCGCGCATGCTCCGCCGCCGACTTTATGTGCGCCAGCTTTCGGTTTATTTACTGGACGAGAAAAAGGATGAATTTGTGCCGACCATTGCCAAAGGTCTGCGTAACCTGAAACCATTTCCGCGGGCCCATCCTTTTCTGAGGTGGCTTGAGAAGCACGACGCGGTGGTGGTGGGAGACCTGGTCGGTTCGGACCCTGAGGTAGAGACGTTTCGGGCTGCGATCGAAGAGTATTTCGTCGCGACGCAAGCCAGGGTGGCCGTGCCGTTCGTACTGGGGGGGCGGCTGATCGGCGTCGCGCATCTGGGCCGGAAGGCGAACCTCCGGAAGTACGGATTCCGGGAGATCCAGTTCCTGACGCAGCTCAAATCACCTGTCACGATCGCTTTTTCAAATTCCATGCAATATGAAAATATCAGCGAGCTTTATATTCAGGTCCGGAAGATGAGCGAGGAGCTCAAACGCTGGAATGTAGAGCTGGAGCTTCGTGTGGGGGACCGGACGCGGGAGCTTGTGAAAACACAGGACCAGCTGATCCAGGCGGAGAAACTTGCGACGCTGGGGACACTTGCAGGCGGCGTGGCACATGAGATCAATAATCCGCTGACGGCCGTATTAACGAACGCGCAGATCCTCAAAATGACCGCGAACGAGGACGATAAAGAGTCGCTGGATTTGATCGAAGAAGGCGCAAAGCGGTGCCAGGTGATCGTGCAGAAGCTTATGAAATATGCGCGCAAGACCGTCGAAGAGACGCCGCATAAGGACGTGGATCTGCGTGACGTGGTGAAAGGCACCTGCGCGCTTCTCGGGTTCCAGTTCCAGCAGGAGAATATCGAAGTCGAGATGATGCTCGGAGAAGTGCCGCCGGTCAAGGGGATCGTGGGCGAGCTCGATCAGGTGCTCACAAATCTTCTCGTAAATGCCCGCGACGCCGTTCATGCAGCCAAGGTCAAGGGGAAGATCACGGTGGAAACTCGTGAGACGCCCGGCGCAGCTGAACTTGTGGTCACGGACAACGGAATCGGCATTCCAAAAGAAAATCAGAAAAAGATCTTTGATCCCTTCTTCACAACTAAAGACGTGGGTTCCGGTACCGGCCTCGGCCTTGCCGTCAGCTTCGCCATCCTGAAACGTCACAACGCGACGATCTCTGTGGATTCGAAGCCCGGCAAAGGGACGGCCTTTACAGTCAAATTTCCTCTAACCCCCATTTCTAAAGTATGAATCCGTATAGTTTTTCTGTTCTCTGTTTCGTTTTCTGCTCCCTTTTTGTCGGCATTCTTGTTTGGCTCAAACGTCCGGACGAAGTTGGTAAGCTTTTCTTCTGGCATGCGACGGTTATTGCAATTTGGGGTATTGGTGTTGCCCTCATGCTGCTTCAATCAACAAGCTATGCGGTAGCTTTATGGGCGGTAAGGGCATCAAATGCTTTTGCGGCGCTTATTCCTGTTGCATGGTTTCATTTCATTTTGGCGCTTACCGGGAGTTTGTCGCGTCGTAAGACTCTGTTAAAGTTCCTTTATTTTATTGTGGCTATCGTATGGCTTGTGGCGCCTACACCATGGTTTGTTCCTGAGCTCAGGCCTATTTTGGAGTTTGCTCATTATACAAAGGGCGGTCCTGCATATAATTTGTTAACCCTGATTTACTTTCTTACCGTCCCTTTGGGGTTTTGTGAGTTGATAAAAAAAATATCTAAGGCATCAGCCGAAGAGCAAAAACAGTTTCTTAGTCTTTTAATCGTATCGGTCGCGGGTTACCTCGGAGGAAGTTTAACTTTTTTACCTGTGTATGGCATTTCCTTCCCGCAATACGGGCTTTTTCTATTGCCGATCTATCCGTTTGGTCTTGCTTATGTTATAACTCGCACCAGTATTTTTGAAATGGAAAAACTTGCGCAGGCTGCGCATCGGGACAAACTCACGGCAATCGGGGTGCTTGCCGCGAGCATCAACCACGAGATCAGAAATCCTCTTTTCATCATCAAAGGATTGGCGGAAAGTTGTCTCGACCGTCAGAAGGAAGGCGTTTTCTCAAATGACAAAAAAGCTCTGGAAAGCGCCAATGACGCCATGAAGCGAAGCGTGGATCAGGCCGATAGGGCCATGGATATTATCAAGCGGCTTTCAATGTTCGCAAAAGCGGGGATCGAAGGAGAGATGAAATTCGAGGCTGTTTCGATCGCGGAGGTTCTCGAAGGCATCCTGCCCCTCGTTCGTTACGAGCTCGCTGCGAATAATATCGCTCTTACGCGTGAGTTCCCCAAGGATCTTCCGAGCGTTCAAGCTGATCGAAGATATCTTGAGGAGGTATTCTTTAATCTGATCGTCAACGCGTGCCAGGCGTTAAAGGAAAAGTCCGCGGGAGGCGAGATCATTATTCGTGCTGCATCCGAACAGGATAAGGTCCGCGTAATCATTCAAGACAATGGTCTCGGAATTCCCGCGGATAAACTCGCGCATGTTTTTCGTCCATTTTATACGACCAAGGTTGAGGGGACAGGGCTTGGTCTTTTTATTACCCAACAGCTCGTTGAGAAGATCAAAGGGCGGATAGAAGTGCTGTCAGCTACGGGGCAGGGAACAGCATTCACTGTTTGTTTACCTCATTGAAGACTAGGTTGTGACTGGCTTAAAGATTTTAACATCCGGTCTTGGCCGAGAGAGGTCGAGGATAGTCGCGGAGAGAATCCAAAGAGGGAATGATCCGAAAATATGCACTACTGTTTGGTTGTTGGGCTGTTAAACAGCGGTATTGTATATTTGATTGGTTTTTACTTTCTCTTCACGAAATCCAAGCAGCTGATTCGCAGAAGTTTTGTCGTTTTTTCATTGCAGTTGATTCGAGTTCTTAACCTGTTCGTTTAGTTACAGTTACGTCTAAGGAATCCGATAATAAAATAGGTTGTAAATGTAGGGATCAGCCTCAAACCAAAGCAAAGGCTCTCTTGAAACCTCATGCTTAATTCGCTCAAAAAAAATAAAATTTATCAGAAAATAGAAGATATTTTCTATAAAAAATTTATAAAAACAATCTTATTGACGAGCCGACTTGGTCGCCAAAGCGTTCTGGGCCATGCTGATACGGGGCTGAACTTTGAGCATATGTATGATAACAAGGCCGAAGGAATTACTGCCTTCGGGAAAATGGTGGATCGGATATTGTTGGATTTACCTTCTGTTAAAGCAACGAGAAATCGCAAAGACAATATCGCTAAAATTTTGAGAAATGAGATTCGGAATAACCTTTTCCGGAAAAGGAAGACCAAGGTGCTTGACGTCGGATCTGGGACTTCTCGTTATCTTATCGAATTGAAGAATGAATATAGCGGTGATCATATAGAGGCGTTATGTTTAGATTACGATAAAGAAACGGTGAGCCTGGCAAGGCGTTTGGCAGGCGGAATGCCACGGTCTAGATCCTATGTTCGATACACTCGGGCGAACGCCATGAAGATTAAGCATCTTAGAAATCTTGCGCGGAAAATTAAATGGACCCCCAATGTCGTGATTGCTTCCGGGTTTATTTATTATTTAGAAGATGAGTCTGTGAAACAACTTCTAAAAGAGGTTTATCAGGGGCTCGAAAGTAAAGGCATGCTAATCATGAGTAATGTCCAAAAGAGTTTGAGCCAAAAGTTGATGGAAAAAGTTTGTACGACACAATATGGCCAATCCTGGGCGGTTCATTATCGAAATCCTGAGCATTTAAGGGAGTGGCTTCTCGAAACGGGTTTTGCAGACGTCGTGATTGGTTCTGATCCCTGGGGAATGTATAACATTTGTACAGCGCGAAAATAAGCTATGAAAACTGAAAAAATAGATTTTCTTTGCGATCAAGCTCTTTTTAAAGGGAAGATTTTTATGCCCGATTGTTTAGAAGATTGCAAAGGGATGATTATTTTTATTCACGGGCTAGGTTATTGCACTAAATCCTATCAAATTGATGGGGATTTTTTTTCTAAAAATGGGTATCTCCTTCTCACCTATAATTTGCGAGGTCATGCCGGAACTACAGGGGAATGGACGTTAAATAACTCGATAGAGGATCTTAAAATAGGCGTTGATTATCTGGCGAAAAATTATCATTTTCGTAATGCCCACAACATAGGCATCCTTGGGCATAGCACGGGTGCGCTTATCGGCTTGTTGGCAGCTCTGCAGGAACCACGAATTCGATTTGGAAGTGTTGTGACGATTGTCACTTCACTGTGTGAGTCTTATGAGCATTGGTTCAAGAGTGGCTATAATCAAGAAGTGAAACAGGCTTTTATGCTCCGCGGAAAATTGCATCCCTTTATTGACAATGCGTTGGATCATTTCGAAGTTTTTAACGATTTTAAGCGGGGGGCGTTTTCTCGAGAAGAGCTTGCTTTTCCGCATCGTTATGGATTGCTTAAATCGAAGGATTTTTTCCGTTTTTGGTCCGAGATTGCAAATTCCCCCAATATCATCTCGCTCGCGGACAAAATAAATATTCCGCTCATTTTGTTTCGTGGGCAACGTGATGAAATTATGCCCATTGCTAAAACGGATGAGCTATTCGAAGGGATAAAAGTGGCGTCTAAACGAAAAGTGTTGACTCAGTCAAACAACCATTTTCATAATGATTCTTGGCGGCTTATTCAAGAGGAGAGCGTGAAATTCTTCGACGAACTGATTTTGGGCAAACAAGCATTGAGGTGAAAGATGAAAAAGCGAAAGATCCTTATTGTTGACGATGAAAAGATGATCACTCTTACTCTTGTCAAATTGCTTAATCGCGCAGGTTACGAGGCGCTTGCAGCGAACGACGGGAGAGAGGCAATAGAGATGGCTTTAAAGACGGATTTTGATCTTATTATCTCTGATGTCCGGATGCCGGAGCTCGACGGGATAAGAACTTTAACGGAGATTCGAACTCATTCGGTAGCCTCTAGGAAAGGTGTGCCGATTATATTTATCACGGGGTATGCAGACGAGATATTAGAGAGGGAAGCTGAAACTTTAGGGTGCCGAGACTACATTCATAAGCCATTCGACCTCAAGTTTTTTTTAGAAAAAGTCAAAAAAGCTTTAGAATAAAGCCGAGTCAAAATGCCATTTTCTGCCTTTGTGGGTTTTTTGAATATGACGACAAGCCTTGTGCTCGGCATATTTGTTTTTTTGAAACGCCCTCAGGACGGGAAAAATAGATCCTATCTGTTTTTTAATTTCTCCATAGCTCTCTACAGCGTTGGCTATTGGGTTTGGGGATACTCCCGTGATCCGGAAACGGCGCTAACAGCTTTCCAGATACTAACTACTGGAATTATTCTGATTAACTCCGCGTATCTGCAATTTGTTTTCGCATTATTAGGTGATACCAATAAGAGGAAAAAAGTTCTGTTCGGTTTCCACTTCATCAACTTAGTTTTTATATTCCTCAACTTGAATTTCTTTCTCTATAAGACAGTTGCTTTGAAGTCTAGCTGGGGTTATTGGCCAGTTGTGGAAAATCTTTTTTATGTTTATTTCGTTTTATGGTTTCTTCAGTTTGGGCTTGGACTCTTTTATCTTTTTCGCGGATTTATAAATAAACAAGATCGAAAAGCGATTCAGCTTAGATATGTCTTTATAGCTACGCTTATAGGGTATTTGGGGGGAGCTACAAATTGGCTTCCTTGGTTCGGCTTTAATTTCCCACCCTATTTGAATATTTTTGTAAGTATGTATGTTGGCATTTTGGCTTATGCAATAGTTCGTCACCAACTGTTGGATATAGAGCTTATCCTCAAAAGAACACTCGTATTTGCTGGAATCCTCGGGGCGATGATGGCGATTGTGGGAATTAGCTCAGCATTAGCTCAGAGCTATTTCGGTCAGTTAACCGGGATGGGGCAAACGGCTAGGCAGATTCTTAGCATTTTAATTGTTATCATTCTTTTCGATCCAACTCGAAAGTTGCTGACTAATCTCACCGACAAATTTCTTTTTCAGAAAAAATATGACTATCAGAAATTGCTCAAGGATGCGTCGCGGGGGATGTCGAATATCGAGTCGCTGGAGCATTTGCTGGGCCTGGTGGTTCACTTTATCACCATGAAGATGCGCGTGAGGAATGCGGCGGTGCTGATGCGGGAAGGGTCAAGCGATCAGTATCATCTGGTGTACCAGCGCGGATTCGACAAGAAATTCCTGACTCTCACGCTTTATGAAAATGATCCTCTGATCCACTATCTCGAGACCCATAAGGAGGCGGTGGATATCGAGCGTATCAAGGAGCAGGTCGAGGCGTCGTCGTATCAGCGGGATAAAAGCACGAAGGCCTATGATTACGAGGCGATCCGGGAGCGGATGAATCAACTGCACGCAAGTTGTTGCGTGCCGAGTTTTCTGGGCCGGGAGCTCCGTAACATTCTCCTGCTGGGTGAAAAGAAATCCGGCGAATATTATTCCAATGAAGATCTGAACCTGCTTTACACGCTGGCGCAGGAATCCTCCATTGCGATCGAGAACGCGCGGCTTTATGACGAGGCTCTCCGGAAGTCCCACGAATTGGAACATATCAACGACCAGCTCGAGCATTCGAAGACGCTTTTGATGAAAGCCCTGCAGGAGGCCGAAGGCGCGAATAAACAATTGCAGGACACGCAGGCCCAGCTTATCCACGAGCAGAAAATGGCGACCTTGGGCCGGTTGGCCGCGTCGGTGGGGCATGAGGTGAACAATCCTCTGACTATTCTTTCTATGAATGTTTCGCGCGTCATTTTAAAATATCGCAAGAACCAGGATATGAAAGTGACGGAGATCCTGGATGTCTTTGACAAAATGGAGAAGAATATCGAGCGCATTAAAGCGGTGGTCAACACACTGACCGGACTTCTCAAAAAGTCGGAGAAGGGGAAGTTCGAGCCGCTTTCCTTGAAACTGATCCTGGAAGAAACGCTGCCGCTTGTGCAGTTCCAGACCTATCTCGACAATTTGTCCGGGACGGAGGTTGATTTTAATGTGCCGGGCAATGTCCCTTTGATCCGCGGGGATCTGGAGCGTCTGCAGGAGGTATTTCTGAACCTTTTCATCAACGCGTATCACGCCATGGCCGGCAAGCGGCATCGCAAGATCGGGGTCTTGGCCGAAATCGATCCGCGGGATCCGAACATGGTCGCGATCCATTTTAAGGACAACGGCTCGGGCATGACCGAGGAAGTTATGAAGAAGGTCTTTAATTACGGGTATACGACCAAGGCGCCGGGCAAAGGTTCGGGTCTTGGCCTTTACATGTGTAAATACATCATTGAACTTCATGGCGGGACCATTACGGTCGATAGCAAGCTTGGGGAAGGAACGACCTTCACGCTGACGCTTCCCATCTATTCAGAGACGCCGGCATTGAAATATGTTCCCCCCGGAGGCCTGACAAGTTAGAATACGCAGGAATGCGGCACTTTCTGGGTGGGTGTAAGGTGAAAGGGGATTCATGGGCCCGATGAAAAAAAAGATTCTGATCGTGGATGACGAGGCCGGGATCGTTCAGGAGATCAAGGAATTCCTGGAGGAAGAGGGCTATGAGGCCTACACGGCGGATTCGGCCAAAGCCGGGATCCAGCGGATCGAGGAGCTCAAGCCGGATGTGGTGATGATCGATGTGAAGCTTCCGGATGCCTCGGGGCTTGATGTGCTCCGGGCGTGCAAAGAAAAATCCCCCAAGACCAAGACCATTATGGTGACCGGATACGTGGACCAGAATGTGATGGATGAGGCGGAGAAGATCGGTCGCGATACTTTTCTGCAGAAACCTTTTAATCTTGTAAGGATCATTGAAGAAGTCGAAAAACTGCTTAATTGAAAAATCCGCTTTACGCACTGCGTGTTCCATGGAACGTGGCTTGCGGCTCTAAAGGAATGTGACTCTGTGAATTTCATAAAGACAAGCATTGAAGGCGTGATCGTGGTTGAGCCCAAGGTCTATGATGACCCCCGCGGCTTTTTTTACGAAAGCTACCGCAAAAAACTGTTCGTTCAAAACGGCATCAAGGACAATTTCGTTCAGGATAATGTCAGCGCTTCCGCCAAAGGCGTTCTTCGCGGTCTCCATTACCAGATCGCACCGCGCGCGCAGGCCAAACTCATGCGAGTCCTCCGGGGTTCCGTCTATGATGCGGTCGTCGACATCCGTCCGCGTTCCAAGACCTTCGGCAAGTTCTTCTCGATCACACTTTCCGCCGAGAACAAAAAGATGCTCTATATTCCCAAAGGCTTCGCGCACGGATTCTGTGTTCTGGAAGAGGGGACGGAATTCATGTACAAGGTTTCGGATTATTATTCCCCCGAACATGAGCGGGGGATTCTCTGGAGCGATCTCGCGCTTTCCATTCCCTGGCCCAAGCTTGACCGAGCGTTCATCCTTTCGGATAAAGACAAAAAATATCCCAACTTGAATCCACGCTGAAGACTCTCAGCGCTCCGTTCAAAAGAGTTGCAGGGGATTCGATGAAAAAATACATCTATGGCGCAGTGCTTGTTGCGGTGGTGACGGCCGGGGTCCTATTCTTTTTCCGGCCTTCGGAGATTAACCCGCCGGTTGCTTCAAAAACTCTTGCGATCACATTTCGTTTTCCAGAAGGTTACGAATTCACCGTGGGGGCTCCCTTCGTACTCACTTGGCGAATTGAAAGTCCGGACGGCACACTCTCGGCGCCGATCGCCGACAAGAATTTTAAACCGCTTGTTTCTCCTTATAAACTGGTACTCACGCCTCCCCCCGGCTCCGTGGCCGTGATTCTGAACGCGAGGCTCTATTACTGCCATAAAACAAGCCGTATGTGCTTCCAGGACGATTTCCAGGCCCGCGTCCCTCTTGAGCTCGAAAGCACTTCTACGGTTCCCTGGGTTTGGGATATCCCACCCAAAGCGGAGAACAAGTGACGCAAAGAACTTTCATCTTTTACTATTGAATGTTCCGCTTGTGTTAACGCCATGAAATACACGATCAAAGTCAAAACGAATGCTAAAGAAAATGCTGTTCTGGAAGGGCCGGGAGGGGAGCTCCGGGTTTTGGTCAAGGCTCCGCCCCAGGAAGGCCGCGCGAACGAAGCTGTAATCGAGACGCTGTCCGCGCATTTCGAGGTTCCCAAAAGCCGGGTCGCGATCGTAGGTGGATTTAAAAGTAAGACAAAGATCGTGCGCATCGGCGAATGCCAGTGCTAGTGCGGCGCAAGACAATATCCCGTGCCATGCGCCACGACACGCGGGTCACAGGGTTCGTAGGACATGGGCGCGGCTTAATGGGTAACAAAAATGGTACGGCTTTTCTGCACTTTCAGCTAAAATAACGGCATGTTCCGCCAATTCGCAGAATTCATCCATCATTTCCGCTGGCCGGTCCTTCTGGCTATGCTGATCAGTGTCTTCTTCTTCGGGATCGCGGTCTCAAAACTCTCCGTGGACCCTTCCATGGAAACGCTTTTCATCAAGAAGTCCCCCGAATACCAGTATTATCAACAGTATCGTGTTAAATACGGCAGCGACCAGATGATCGCTGTCGCGATGTCGACGGAAGATCTTTTCACCCCTGCCAATCTCAAGACCCTCAAGAGTATTACCGATGGCATTGCCAGCTATGCGCAGGTGGAACGCGTGATCAGTCTGACCAACGCAATGGATATCAAACATAAAACGCTGGGGGTGAAGACCGTGCCGGCGCTGGAGGGGGTGTTCGAAGGCGAGCGGTCGATTGCGGATGCCAAAAAAGAAGTTCTCCATAACGAGCTTTATCTTAGCAATATTGTTTCCAAAGACGGGAAGATCGCCAATATTCTCGTCTATCTGAAGCCCGCTGAAAAGAACAGCGCCTCGGCCAATGGTGCGTTCATCAAGGCGCTTAAAGATTATCTGGATGATTTTGAGCAGCCCGGCGTGAAATTTTACATGGCGGGTGCTCCCGTCGAACAGTACGAGTTCATTGATCTGATCCAACGCGACCAGAGGATTTTTGTGCCGCTCATCTCCATCATTCTGGTCGTGATGACCTTTCTGATCTACCGCAGTTTCTCCTGCGTGGTCCTTTCCATGTCGATCGTCCTTACCACGCTTGTCTGGACACTCGGGACGATCTCGCTTCTGGGACAGGAATTAAATCTCATGACCTCGCTTCTTGCCCCGGTGATCATGATCGTCTCGGTGATCAATTCGACGTACCTGATCAATCTCTTTTTTGAGGTCCGGCCCCATCAAAAGAGCCTCAAAGAGGCGGTGAACGTGACGATCCAGCAACTCGGGATGCCGTGTTTTCTTACGCATTTTACGGCGGTCCTGGGGTTTGGCTCGCTCGCGCTTTCCCCGATCCCGGCCATTCAGAGTTTCGGGATCTATGCGGCGCTTGGGACTTTTTATTCTTACATTATCGAGCTCGTGATGACGACCTTGCTTCTTCCGATCCTGCCGTACCGGCCGGTGGATCCCAAGGCTTCAGGTGAAGGGCATTTTTTCAACCGAGTTCTTCTGGGATTTCTCGAGAACCTCGAACTCCGCTGGAAATGGTGGATCCTGATCGCGACGGGGCTGGTGCTGGTGTTTTCTCTGCAGGGAATTCAGAAACTCGAGGTGGATACCAACATTGTGAAACAGATGAAGCCGAATCTGCCGCTTGCGATCGCGACGCGGTTTATTGACGAACATTTGACCGGTGTCTATTCGCTCGGGTTTGTATTCCGCCGCAAGGACGGAGAGAGTATGGTCGACGCGAAGACGCTGAATCTTCTCGATCAATTCAAAACTTATTTGGAAAGCGAGCCCGGAATCGCAAAGGTCAACAGCATTACGACGCTTGTCAAAAAGATCAACGAAGCGCGCGAAAATGACCCCAATGCCTACCGGATCCCGAAAAGTCCGGCGATGTTGAACCTTTATTTCAAGGGGATGGTCCGGTCGAACGATCCTGAGTTTTGGAAATTGGTGTCGCGAGATTTAAAAGAGGTCCGCATGGAGGCGCGTATGCGCGCGATCGGGACGACGCAAGGGGCTCTTTTGGAGGAACGAGTGCGGGAATATCTTCAGGACCACATGAGCGATGTTTTTGAATACAAACTGACAGGGAACGTAGTTCTTTTGGGGAAGATCGCCAAGAGCCTGGTCCATGAGCAGGCCCAAAGTTTCGGAGTGGCTTTCGCGGCCATCCTGATCGTGATCATTCTGATCTTTCGGTCCGTCCCGCTCGGGCTTTTGGCCGCCATCCCGAACCTGATCCCGATCCTTGCGGTGTATGGGATCATGGGGTTCGCCGGGATCGAGCTTTCAACTGCGACCGCGATGATCGCGAGCATCGTCCTGGGTCTTGTGGTGGATGCCTCGATCCAGTTCCTTTACCGGTTCCGCAAGGAGTTCCAGCACCGTTCTCACTATATCCAGTCCCTGCATCACACCTATCGCAACATGGGTCAATCGATGGTTGTCTCGACCCTGATCCTGTGCATGGGCTTCGCTTCGAGCGTCTGTGCAAGTTTCCGCATCACTGTGCATTTCGGGGTGCTGACCAGTCTCACCATTTTTTTGGCGCTCATTTGTTCGCTTTTGGTCATGCCGGCGATTTTGATCATGATGAAGCCTTTTGGGCCCCAGCGTCTTTTCAAGCGCAAGGTGGCAGAAAAGGACACGCTCTATGGTTCGCAGGATCCCGTCAAGCATGTTTAAGGATTGAAGAAGTTTTTGGGTTTTCTTAGAGTCTAACGGTAGTTTAAAAAGGGGAGGAGATACTCATGAGCGCACTTCTGGGCTTAGCGGTTCTGGTGCTGGATATCATCGCCATCGTGGATTGTTTAAAAAGTTCCGCATCCACGGGCAAGAAACTTCTTTGGATCCTTTTGATCCTGATCCTGCCGGTTGTCGGCATGATCCTGTATTTCCTCTTGGGGAAGAAACAAGCCGCCTAAGAAGGTCCAGAAGTTTTGTAAGAGAGTGTTAGAATAAAAAAAGCCACGCAAAAAATCGCGTGGCTTTTTTATTGTTTGAAAAAAATGGGGAGTAATGGATTCGAACCATTGAAGGCTAAAAGCCAACAGATTTACAGTCTGTCCCCTTTGGCCGCTCGGGCAACTCCCCGTAAAAACGTGATCCGTACGATAAGATAGCTGGTGGAGGGATTTGAACCCCCGACCCGCTGTTTACAAAACAGCTGCTCTACCCCTGAGCTACACCAGCATAAGGCTGATATTTCGAAACAACTTTCATTGCGGCGACAAAACTCGGTCGGGCATTTACAGCAGTCCGCAGTCCCCGTGGGACACCAGCACAAAGTATTGCCAGCAGAGCGCGTCATTCTACAAGAAATGTTCTCAAAAAGAAAGTGAACCTTGTTTTTAATCCTGGCAAAGTTGCGGGGTGGTGTTCCGAAGCGATTGTTTTCCGCCGGTGGGCTTTGTTCAAAAGCATCGCGGGCCTTCCCAAAAAACATCCGAGATGATTTATAATAGCCATTTTTTCTAATTTTGAGGACGCTATGAATTGCTATAAATTATTATATCCAGTTGATTTGAGTTGACAGGGGATAGTGTGCGGAAAAAATCGTGTTATTGTGATGCAACTCTAGAGGGAAACCGGCATTGACTAATTCACGATAGAGTGCTATCTCTCAGCCGTTCCACACGCTGAGAGATTTTCCCTCCGGTTTTTTTGGTTTTTTTCTGGTTCTTTGGGTCTTCAGAGGCGCATCTTCTAAGAAAAGGAATCCTATGAAACGCACTCTCTTCCTTAAACTCCTTCTTTGCGGTGCAATGATCTTCTCCTGCGCGGCACCTTTATTTGCCGCCACGGATTCGGATAAAAATGAATCCGCGGGTGCGCAGCAATCCTATTTTCAGCAGGAACAGCAATTCCGTGCGCGTGTTTTGCAACGGAAAATCGAAGAACGTGCGAAGGTCGAGATCGAGGCCCCGGAAAAAGCAGAGGGTTTGAAGGAAGGTAAAGCTTTCAAACTGACAGGCGTCATGCTTACCGGCAATAACAGTATTCCTTCCGAGGTTTTTACACCCCTCATCAAAAAATATATCGGCCAAGAAGTTTACATGAGTGATCTCCGGGCGCTCGCGACGGACATCAAACGCTATTATCGTGATGCAGGTTACATTGCCGCTTACGTTTATCTTCCGCCGCAGACCATTGCGGGCGGAAACGTGGAGATCGCGGTGATCGAAGGAAGGCTTGGCGCGATCGAAGTGACCGGCAACAAATGGTTCTCCAAAAAAGTGATCAAAAAATTTATTCGCTTGAGTGCCGGTCAGGTTGTTTTTTATAACAACCTTCGCAGCGCACTTTCTTTTATTAACAAGCACCGTGACGTCCAGGTGAAGGCTATCTTGAAGCCTGGAAAAGAAACGGGGACGACGGATATCGAGATCGCGGCGAAAGACAAGTTCCCGGTTCATCCCGGCGTGGACGTCAATAACCTCGGGACCCCAAACACCGGCAAGACCCGCGTCGGATTTTCGCTCTCCGACACCAATCTCTTTGGGCAAATGGATCAATTGTCCTCACGCTATCAGTTGGGGAGTCGTACCTGGGCGGTCGGTGCCGATTACAATATCCCCGTTCATTCCTCGGGAACGCTTGTGGGGATCAGTTACAGCCGATCTTCTGTGGAACTCGGCGGGGATTTTGAGTCTCTGGGTATCAACGGCGCGGCCACGACCTACAGCATTTACGCTCTCCAGCCGGTCATCAATAAGTCCTGGGTCGAGACATCGCTGAACCTTGGATTTGACTGGAAAAGCGTGAAGAACACAACGCTTGATGTGAAGTCCGGCGTCGATGAACTCCGCATCCTTAATATGGGCGTGAACCTGGAGTTCACGGACCGTTGGGGCAAGACCTATTTCCCGAACTCTTTCCACCAGGGGTTCGCCGGATTTCTTGGTTCCTCCCACAAGAACGACCCAGGAGCGACGCGTCCGGGGTCTGGCGGTCAATTTTCCATTTATCGTTCTTCATTAATGCGGTATCAACGGCTTCCGTTAGGCATGATGTACACCTTTCGCGGTCAACTGCAGTTGACCAACGACCCCTTGGCGCCTTCCGAGCAAATGATCATGGGCGGTGCCTTCGCGGTTCGTGGTTATCCAGAGGGCGAATATCTTGCCGATTATGGCGCCCTTATGACGAACGAACTTCTTGTTCCGAGTTATTTCTTCCCCAAAGACTGGAAATTGCCGCGCTCGCAGGAACCTTTGCGCCAGCAGATTCAGGGCGTGACTTTTTTTGATTTTGGCGGCGGCGTTTTGCGTAAGCCGCTCTCCGGTGAAAAGGATAGCCGCACTTTAGCGGGTGCGGGTATAGGGGTTCGCATTCGTCTGTTTGACAAGATCTACGCGAGGATCCAGTGGGCGACACCTACAGGATCCAAAGCAAGTAATGGTTCAGAGACAGCTTTTTATTACGGAATTAACGCAGAAATCATGTAGTGGGAAAATTTCAGTGTTCATGGGACGTCCCAAAAATCCAAACGTCCCAGAACGAGGAGAAAATAAAATGAATAAGAAGATCAAACGTACTTTAGCTGTCCTGACGATCGCGCTTCATGTCCTGACTTTTTCCGGTCCGGCGCATGCTGAGGATATCAATGTCCTGAACGGAACGATCCGGGAGGGTTCGGTCAATAACCCCGCCGGGAATACCCTGAACTATAACATTGTGGATGCATTGGGGAATATCTTGTCAAACGGCAGGGCTGGATTGTCCGGCGCGAATTTTGTCAATGCCGGCGATATACATTTCGGCGGAGGTGATTGGCTTCTTGCGTTTCAGAATTTCGTCAATACAGGCAATATCAGCGCGGCCAGGAATCTCCTCGTTACGACACTGGGGGTGGATGCAGCCCAATTTTTTGCGGGGATGGCGAGTTTGCATCAAAATGCTGAAGGACCGGGTCGATTCTCCAACAGCGGCACGATCAACGTTAATGGAGACTGGTTGGCCATCGTGGCCGGGACTTTCTCGAATGTCGGAACTCTTTCAGCCGGGGGCGGGGTGGTCGGAATTTCCGCGGGTTCCAAGCAAGTGACCTTTCCCTTGACCCAGGACGGTGTGATCTCGATGGAAGTGAATGATTCGATCACGGCCGAGGTTTATGACAAGGACGGTAAAAAAGTCAGTGATGTTTGGAAGAATGACGGGACCATTAAAGGAAGCGTGGTCATCGTCAAGGCGCGTGGTGCTGAAGAGGCGTTTGACAACATTATCAATCATACGGGTGTTATAGAAGCCCAGACGATCGGTGAAAAAGACGGGAAGATTGTCCTCGATGGCGGCGATGCGGGTGTTGTGCGCGTTAATGGAACTTTGGATGCTTCGGGCCGTGATGCGGGTGAAAAAGGCGGCAAGGTCTATGTTCTCGGGAAAAAGGTCGGCCTTTTTGAAAAAGCCAAGATCGATGTCTCTGGTGACGCGGGCGGCGGGGAAGTTCTCATCGGCGGCGATTATCAGGGCAAGGGCACTGTCCGCAATGCGGATTTCGTTTACATGGACAAAGGCGCTCAAATTTGGGCTGATGCTCTTTCAACCGGCAACGGCGGCAAGGTCATTCTCTGGTCCAACAATACGACCCGTGCGTATGGGACCATTTCCGCCAAAGGCGGAGCTGTGTCCGGTAACGGCGGTTTTGTCGAAACCTCCGGTAAAGAATTTTTGGATGTTGAAGGTATTCGTATCAACGCCGGCGCCGCAAACGGTAGTGCCGGGAAATGGTTGCTGGATCCCCGTGATGTCGAGATCGTAACTGCTGTCACCAATCCTGGCGGGAATTCGCGCGGTAGTTTTACCGGAGGAACATGGACGCCGAGCAATACGGCCAATAACGGGCAACCTTCGCAGGTTCTAGCCTCTCTAATTAATACGCTTCTTAATGCTGGAACCAGTGTAATCATCAATACTGCGGCTGCCGCGATCACACAAGCCGGGGATATTTCAGTATTGGCAGCAATTTCAAAATCTAATGGAGGAGCAGCGAGTTTAACACTGAATGCGGCAGGCGTGATCACGATTGGTGCTACCATCGGTGCTACTGTTGCCGGAGGAATTTTAAATTTAGTTTTAAATTCCGGGGGTGTGATCACTCAGACGGCAGCGTTGACCATTACGGGGACTACGACCATTACGGCGGGCGCAAATAATGTGACGCTGAATAATAGCGGAAATGATTTCACGGGAGCTGTTTCTGTCATCAGCGCGAATGATGTGTTGCTGCGCGACACCAACGCAATTGATCTTGGCGCATCCACAGTGAGTGGGACGTTGGGTGTGACAGCGAACGGCGCGATCACAGACAGCGGGAATCTCACTGTGACTGGGGTTACGACTCTCGCAGCCGGAGCCGGGAACAATATTACTTTGGATAACAACAATAACTTCAGCACGGTGGCGATCACAAGCGGGAACAACGTGACGTTGAAGGACACGGGAGCGATCAATCTCGGTAATTCGGCAGTGAGTGGGAACTTGGGCGTTACGGCAGGTGGTTTGATTGATTTCACGGGAGCCGGAGCGAGCACGGTAGGCGGGACAATGGGATTGACGACTACGGCGGGCGGAATCACGGATAGTGGAGCTGGTACGCTGGCGGTGACTGGGGTAAGCACTCTCGCAGCCGGAGCCGGGAACAATATTACTTTGGATAACAACAATAACTTCAGCACGGTGGCGATCACAAGCGGGAACAACGTGACGTTGAAGGACACGGGAGCGATCAATCTCGGTAATTCGG